>Ga0114981_10000054_pt1 | contig 59553 bp, 57 predicted proteins | sample S_140806_MF_Meta_FD_87028 | JGI IMG/M metagenome (GOLD analysis project Ga0114981, IMG submission 87028) | Freshwater microbial communities from Lake Simoncouche, Canada to study carbon cycling - S_140806_MF_MetaG | ecosystem: Environmental > Aquatic > Freshwater > Lake | place: Lake...
CCTCGCGGAAGGCGCGGGCCAGGTCGAGCGTGCCCCTCAGCGTCAGGCCGGCCTTGAGCCCCCGCAGCGCCGCGCGCTGGATCGGCGGCCCCTCGGCCATCGGATCGGAAAAGGGAAAGCCCAGTTCGATCAGATCGGCCCCGGCGGCCGGCAGGCTACGCAGGATCTGCAGCGCCTCATCCCGCGTCGGATCCCCGGCCATGACATAGGCCACGAACCCGGCCCGGCCCTCGGCCTTGAGCGCGGCGAAGCGGGCGTCGATACGCGCAGTAGTCATTGCGCCGGCGCGGGGGTCGCCGCAGCCGCCGGCCGGGCCGCGCAGACATCGCCGGGAATAGCCGCAAAGGCCAGCCAGGCCGGCTCGGCCGGTCCGGGGACCCGCGACTCATCGGCAAAGGCCAGCATCTGGAAGCCGTCGCAGCCGCCTTCAGCACGGCGGCGCACATAGACGACCCGATTGTCTTCTCCGCCCGCAGCCAGCCAGTTCTGCAGGCGGAAGGCCTCGCTGTAGGTGTCGACCAGGGCGCCGATGGCACCCTGGGTGGTCATCACGCACAGGGCCTGCTGGGCCAGGCCGACCTTGCCGCCGCAGGTCGGGTCCGAGACCGCCGTCGGCAGTTCCGGAATATCGACCTGCAGGGCTGCCGGGGTCTGCGCCATCGCCGGCGCGGCCAGAAGGGCCGTCACGGCGGCCATGATCACGATCTTCATTCTACAACTCCACGCCCAGATGCTTCGCCACGGCGAAGATATCCTTGTCGCCCCGTCCGCACATATTGAGCACGACATCGCCGCCCTTGCCCACTTCCGTTGCGATCTCACCGATCCGGGCCAGCGCATGGCTGGGCTCCAGCGCGGGGATGATCCCCTCCAGTTTCGAGCACAGCTGGAAGGCCTCCAGCGCCTCGACATCGGTGGCGGCGCGGTATTCGGCGCGGCCGATGTCCTTGAGCCAGGCATGCTCCGGCCCGATGCCCGGATAGTCGAGCCCGGCCGAGATCGAATGGCCCTCGAGGATCTGGCCGTCGTCATCCTGCAGCAGATAGGTGCGGTTGCCGTGCAGCACCCCGGGCCGACCGCCCTGCAGGCTCGCCGCATGGTCCGGGCCGTCCAGCCCGCGCCCGGCGGCCTCGATCCCGATCAGCCGCACCCCGGCGTCATCGATGAAGGGATGGAACAGGCCGATGGCATTGGACCCGCCCCCGATCGCCGCCACCACCGCATCCGGCAGCTTGCCGCGCCGCGCCAGCATGGAGGCCCGCGTCTCCCTGCCGATCACCGACTGGAAGTCCCGCACCATGGCCGGATAGGGATGCGGCCCCGCCGCCGTGCCGATCAGATAATAGGTGTCCTCGACATTGGTCACCCAGTCCCGCATCGCCTCATTCATGGCGTCCTTGAGGGTCGCCCGGCCCGCCGTCACCGGCACCACCTCGGCCCCCAGCAGCTTCATGCGGAAGACGTTGGGCATCTGCCGCTCGACGTCGGTCGCGCCCATATAGACGATGCATTCCAGGCCGAAGCGGGCGCAGACGGTCGCCGTCGCCACCCCGTGCTGGCCGGCCCCCGTTTCGGCGATGATCCGCGTCTTGCCCATCCGCATGGCCAGCAGGATCTGGCCCATGCAGTTGTTGATCTTGTGTGCGCCCGTATGGTTCAGCTCGTCGCGCTTGAACCAGATGTCGGCGGCTCCGTAGTGCGCCGTCAGCCGCTCGGCCAGGTACATCGGGCTGGGCCGGCCGACATAGTCGGTCAGGAAGCCGTCCAGCTCGGCCTGGAAGGTCGGATCGGCCTTGGCCGCCTCATAGGCCGCGTCCAGCTCGTGGACCAGCGGCATCAGGGTCTCGGCCACGAACCGCCCGCCATAGGGGCCGAAACGGCCCTCGGCGTCGGGCATGGAATACTGGTTCGGAAGGATGGCGTTCACGAAGGAAGCTTTCACGCAGGGAGGCGGCGGAATTCAGGCCGACCGGACCGCCTCGAGGAAGGCCGTGATCCGGGCGGGGTCCTTAACACCCGGCGCGGTTTCCACGCCAGAGGACACATCCACCAGGGGCGCGCCGGACACGGAAATCGCCTGTGCCACATTGTCCGGAGTCAGACCCCCGGCCAGGAACCAGGGCCGGTCAAAGACCCGACCGGCCAGCAGGCTCCAGTCGAACCTCGCCCCGACCCCGCCCGGGAGGTGCGACCCTTCCGGCGGCTTCGCATCAAACATCAGGTGATCGGCGACCGTCGCCCAGTCCCCGGCTCCGGCGAAATCCTCCGCCCCGCGGATCGGCAGGACCTTGATGATCCCCGCCCCGGTCAGCAGCCGCACCCGCGCGGCCCGCTCAACCGTCTCCTCGCCATGCAGCTGGATCAGGTCCGGCTTCAGGATCAGGGCGACCTCGGTCAGCAGGGCGTCGTCGGCATCCACCGTCACCGCCACGATCTTCGCTGTTCCCCGCGCCCGTTCGAACAGGGTCGCCCCGTGCAGCGGGTCGATGTGGCGGGGGCTTTTCGGAAACACCACCGCCCCGACAAAGGCCGCCCCGCCGTCCAGCGCCGCATCCAGCGCCCCGGGCGTGGTCAGGCCACAGATCTTGGCGCCGGTCATGGGGCGATGACCTCGAGACCCAGCCCGCGCGCGGCCGCCGCCATATCGGCGTCGAGCGTGGCGAGTCTGTAGCCGCATCGAAGCGCCACGGCGACATGAAGGGCTTCGGACGCCCTCAACCGCACGTCGTCCCGCAGCAGTCGCCGGGCATGGGAATGGTCCGCATCCACAAGGGCGCAGACGGGTCGCCCGACGAGCCATCCGTCCAGTTCTGACTCGAGTTTGCGTCGGGCCGCCGCCGTCAGCCGCCGCATCCGGACCTGTACGCCCAGCGCCGAGCTGATTTCCGCGATGGTCCAGCGGCTGAAGGCGAAGGTGTCCAGTTGCGCCAGCCATGCCGACACGCGCTCGGAGTGGCTGTCCTCGTGGAAGACAGAGAACAACACGCTGGTGTCGAGATAGATCGTCAAGACGCCTGTTCGTCCCGCATCTGACGCACGAGGGCCGGACCATCCGTCGGGACAGCGGGTTTGACGCGGATCCGGCGCAGCCATTCCGCGTCCACGGGCGGCTGGCCGGCCTCCTGTTCCGTTGGACGGAGACGCGCGATCGGCTTGCCGCGGCGCGTGATCACGACCTCTTCGCCCTCGAGCATCCGGTCGATCAACTTCGGCAGATTGTTCTTCGCCTCGGCGACGGAATAGTGGGTCATGGTCTCATGATAGCTATTTACATGGCCATCGTCGAGCGGGCTGCGTCAGGTGAAGATCAGATCGATCTGCGCCGGATCCAGCAGCCGCCAGTCCCCCGGGGCCAGATCGTCCGGCAGGACCAGGCCACCGACCCGCTCGCGATGCAGGCCATCGACGTGATTGCCCACGGCCGCAAACATCCGCCGCACCATATGATAGCGGCCCTCGGTCACCGTCAGCCGCGCCTCCGTGGGCGACAGCACCTCCAGCACCGCGGGCGACAGCGGCTTGTCCTCCCCCTCCAGCACCAGACCCCCGGCGGCAAACACCTCGCCCTCTGCCCCGGTCAGCGGCCGGGCCAGGGTGGCGCGATAGACCTTGGCCACATGGCGCCGGGGCGAAATCACCCGGTGCAGCAGGTCGCCGTCGTCGGTCAGCAGCAGCAGGCCGGTCGTCTGTTTGTCCAGCCGCCCGATGGTCGAGATGGCCGGGTCGCGGCGCCGCCAGCGGGGCGGCAGGACGTCATAGACCAGGGCCCCGTCCTCCTTGCGCGAACAGGTCATGCCCAGGGGCTTGTTCAGCATCATCACCAGACCCGGCACCGGATCCAGCGGCTGACCGTCGATCGCCATCCGCCCCGGCAGGTCGGGCGTCACCGGTATCCGCCGCGACACATCGGTCAGATCGACCCCGTCGAGCACGATCCCGCCCGCCCTGCCCAGCCGCGCCATCTCGGTCCGCGAACCATAGCCCATGGAGCCGAGCAGTTTGTCCACGCGGGATGTGGGGGTTTTCATCCTTCGTCATCCTCCGGCGAGCGCAGCGAGACCGGGGGACCCAGCGGCGCCGAAGGCGACCTGTTCAGGCAGGCTGGTTCGGACAGCGAGCTCCCGGCAGTTTCGCGCTCACGCGCGCTGCTGGGTCCCCCGGTCTGCGCCGCTACGCGGCTTGCCGGAGGATGACGAAAAGAAAGCGAGGGGCTCACTTCACCGCCTCGAACACCTTGTAGCCGCCGCTGTCGGCGATCATGTCGACCCGCTTGAAGGCGTCCTTCAGCTCGGCCTCATAGGGCAGGTGGCGGTTGGCCACGATCCACAGCACCCCGCCCTTCTTCAGCAGGCCAGCGGCCTTGCGGATGAAGGCCTGACCCAGCCGCTTGTCCTCGGCCCCGCCGTCATGGAAGGGCGGATTGCTGACCACGAAATTCAGCGCGCCGACATCCTCCAGCGTCCGCGCATCGGCCCATTCGAAGCTCGCACGCGGGTCGGTGATGTTCTTCTTCGCCGCCGCAATCGCCCGCCGGTCCAGATCGACCAGACGCAGCGCCGTCACCGCCGGCGAGCCCAGCACCACGGTCGCCAGGGCCCCGTAGCCGCAGCCCAGATCCACCCCCGCCCCCTTCAGCGGCGGCAGGGCCTGGGCCAGCAACAGCGACCCCGCATCGATCCGGTCCCAGGCGAACACCCCCGGCTGCGACCAGGCGTCCAGCCCTTCCACCAGACGCGGCGCGCCTGTAGCGATGGCCGCATCCAGCCCCGTCAGCGTCTCCGGCCGGATCACGACACAGCGCCGGTGGTGCGCCTTGGCGCTCTCCCCGACCTCGACGCCGAAGCCTTCCAGCTCCTTCTTCAGCCGCGACCCGCCCTTGTCCTTGGCCGCCATCACATCCAGCCGCCCCCCGACCTTCAGCGCCTTCAGGGCCAGCGCCAACGCATACCGCCGCTCCAGCACGCCGGGCGGGGCATGGATCATGATGTCGTCGGCCGAGCCTTCGGCCAGGTCCTCCAGCGGCGTCGAGCCGGGGATCAGGGGCGAAAGCTGGGTCGCCGCACCGGGCGGATCAAAGACGGCGGGCGGCCGGCCGTAAAGAAGCGTGGTCATGGCGGCGCCTATAGCCGGAATGGTGCCAGACGCGAAACGGATGGGAGCGCTCCGACGCCCCATGACACCCCGGAACAAATGAGGCACAAGGCCGCCATGCTCGCCGACTCGGTCCTTTCCCCGCCTGCCCCGTCGCCAGATGGGCCGTCCCTGGCCGACGCCCGGGCGACGCTGGAGCGGGTCTGGGGCCATGCGGATTTCCGCGGGCGCCAGGCCGAGGTGGTGACCGAAATCCTCGCCGGCCGCGATGTCGTCGCCGTCCTGCCGACCGGCGGCGGCAAGTCGGTCTGCTACCAGATCCCGGCCATGTTGCGGCCCGGTCTCGGCCTCGTCGTCTCGCCCCTGATCGCCCTGATGACCGACCAGGTCGAGGCGTTGAAACAGCATGGGGTGGCGGCGGCCCGGCTCGATTCCGGCGTCTCTATGGACGACCGCGCGGCCATCTGGCGGCAGGCCCGGGCGGGTGAGCTGGACCTGCTCTATGTCTCACCTGAGGGACTGGCGCAGCCGCATCTGATCGATCGCCTCCACGACCTGCCGCTTTCTCTGATCGCCATCGACGAAGCCCATTGTGTCTCACAGTGGGGACATGATTTCCGCCCGGATTACAGGACCCTGGGCCGGCTGGCCGAACTGTTTCCCGGCGTGCCGCGGATCGCCGTCACCGCCACGGCCGACGCCCGCACCCGCGAGGATATCGTCCGCTCGCTGCGGCTGGAGAGTGCGAAAGTCGTCGTCGACAGCTTCGCCCGGCCCAATCTGCAGCTCTCGGCCATCCCCAAGGAGAACGCCTCGCGGGCGAAGACCGATGCCGCCGTCATCGATCTGGTGCGGCAGCGGCGCGGCAAGTCCGGCGTGGTCTATTGCGGCAGCCGCGACGGCTGCGAACGGGTGGCCGAGGCCCTGCGCGCCGCCGGCACCCATGCCATCGCCTATCACGCCGGTATGGAGGCCCGCGACCGCGACCGCCGGCTGGAGCGGTTCCTGGCCGAGGACGGGGCCGTCATGGTGGCGACCATCGCCTTCGGCATGGGGGTCGACAAGGCCGATGTCCGCTTCGTCATCCACGCCGATCCGCCCGGTTCTCTGGAGGCCTATTGGCAGGAGATCGGCCGCGCCGGCCGCGACGGCGAACCCGCCGACGGCATCACCCTGTACGGCCCCTCCGACATCGCCTGGACCCTGAAGCGGCTCGAAGGCCGCCCCATGGCCGAAGAGGTCAAGGCGGTGCAGGTGAAGAAGGCCCGCCAGCTGTTCGCCATGCTGGACGGCGCGACCTGCCGGGCCCAGACGGTGCGCCGCTATTTCGGGGAGGAGGGGGCCGAACGCTGCGGCGTCTGCGACCTCTGCCTCGACCCGCCCGCGGTCTTCGACGCCACCGTCCCGGCCCAGAAGGCGCTGGCGGCAGTGCAGCGGCTCGGCGAACGGTTCGGCAAGACCCGCGTCATCGACCACCTCCTCGGCAGGACGAAGGACGTCCAGCCCTGGGAGGCGGCCCTGTCGACCTGGGCCATCGGCGCCGACACCGGCCAGCACACATGGCGCGACATCATCGACCATCTGATGTTCGAGGGCCTGCTGGTCGAGGATCCCAATGAGGGCAAGCCGCTGGTGATGCTGGGCGATCCGGAGGCCGTGCGCGCGGTCTATCGCGGCGAACGGACCATCGAGGTCCGCGTCGCGGCCGCCCGGGCCGCCTCTGCCCCCCGCGAGCGCACCCGCACCGGTCGCAATGCCGCGCTGGAAACCCTGGACACCGACGTCCGCGCCCGGTTCGAGACCCTGCGCGCCTGGCGCCGCGACCGCGCCACCGAACAGCGCGTCCCGCCCTATGTCATCTTCCAGGACCGGACCCTGCTGGAGATCGCGATCAAACAGCCCCGCGACATGACGGCGCTCGCGGGCGTTTCGGGCGTCGGTCAGTCGAAAATCGACCGCTACGGCGCGGCCGTGCTGGAGGTCTTGCGGCTCGGCGTCGATATCGACCGGTGAGGGCCGGAAGATGACGGGTCTCGCCTGCCAGACCGGGCCTTCCCCCGCAAGCGGGGGAAGGCTTTCTCAGTGCAGACCATCGTTCGCCGGTTAAGCTCCGCGCAAGGTCTTGGAAGGGCGGCCTTAAACTTTCGCCCTCACATTCGAACGGTGATCTCCAGCCGTACCCCGTCCCTGATCGACAAACTGGCCGTCGCCGTTGTGCATCAGCCCGAACGCGCCATTCCCGCTCCGGCGGGCGCGCGTGAGGAGTCGCTGCGTCTGCTGCTTCAGACGGCGGCCGATTCCGGTGTGACCCGTGTCGCGACCCGGCCCGATGGCGACGGTGAACGCTGGCTGGGCCAGGCCTGGCCCTTCCCCTCTCCCTTCCAGGTCTCGGTCCGCACCGTATCGGTCAACGACGGCGTCGACCGGGTCGAGGCTCGCGCCCGACGCTCGCTGGAACGGCTCGGCCTGCCGCGGGCAGATCTGCTGCTGGTCTCCAGCGCCGGCGACCTGGCCGGGGCCGAGGGCCGCGCCCTCTGGGACCGGCTACTGGCCCTGAAGGATCGCGGCCTTTACCGCCGCATCGGCTTCTGCGCCACGATCGATGACGGCCCCGCCCTGCTGGCCCGCCGCTTCCAGCCGGACGTGGTCCAGCTGAAATGCAACCTGCTGGACCAGCGCGCCCAGCACACCGGCGTCCTCGCCGAACTGGCGGCGCTCGAGGTGGACATCCATGCCGCCTCGGTCTTCGCCGACGGACTGTTGTTCATGAGCGGCGAGGCCCTGCCGCTCGAAATGCACCGCCATGCGCCGACCCTGTCGCGTATCCGGCGGCGTCTGGCCGAAGCCCGCGTCGATCCGATGCAGGCGACCCTGGCCTATGCCATGGGCCTGCCCGAGGTGACGGCCGTCGTCGCCAGCATTGCCTCGGCCGCAGAACTTCGCGCCGTCATCGCCGCCACCCATGCCGCGACCCCCGACCTCGACTGGGCCACCATGCAGCTTGAGCCGGCAAACAGCGCCGCCGGCTCCCGCCGGATCAATAGCGCAGCCTGATCCCCACGAAACCGGACCGGCCCGGCTCGCCATAGCCGAACACCTGCTGGTAGCGGCGGTCGGCCAGATTCTCGAGCCGCACCGTCAGGGTCGCCGCCTCGCTCAGGACCCAGGACCCGTTCAGGTTCGCCGTGACGAACCCTGCCCGGTTCCCGCCCGCATCGTCCTGATCGCCCTCACCCCGAATCGTGAGTGCCCCCGACAACCGCCTGCCGCTCCAGCCGAGGGTCGCCGATCCCGCCCGCTCCGGCACCCGCAGCAGCCGCGCCCCGGTCCGCTCGTCCCGCGCATCGGTCCAGGCCCCGGCCAGGCTCAGGTCGAAGCCCTGCCCCAGCTGCGCCCGGGCCTCCAGTTCGACACCGTCGGTCACGGTCCGCGCAACATTGACGTAGACGCTCTCGAACGTCCCCGGATCGAAGACATAGGTGATCTGGTCCTCCACGCCGAGACGATAGACGGTAGCCCTTGCCTCGATCCGCCCGTCCGCCGGGGCCCAGCCGATGGCGGCTTCGTAACCTTGGGCCGTCTCGGGCCGCAGCGCCGGGAACGGCCGGGAAGAGACGCAGAAATCACACACGGCCTGGCTGATGGACGGGGTCTTGAATCCTGTCCCCCAGGCCGCCGACAGGATGAAGCCCGCGCCGGCGTCCAGGGCCCCGGAGACCCGGCCCGTGACCTTCGCGCCGAAGTCGTCGGTGTCATCGAACCGCACGGCCCCGGTCAGATTGAGCCGCTCCGTCGGTTCGATCCGCGCCGTGGCGAAGGCCGAGGTCGTGCCCAGCTGTTCGGTCCGCCCCGTGGACAGAGTGCCCCGGCTCTCCTCCCGTTCGGCACCGATGACGAAATCCAGGCCCCGGAAGGCGCCGTCCGCCTGCCAGCGCAGGGCCTGTCGGTCCGCCTCAAAGGCCGAGGGAAAGGCCGAGACGGTCTGCCGCGCGATATCCGAGGCCGACAGGCTGAACTGGTGCTGAAGGCCCGACGCGTTCAGGCGCAGGCGGCCGAAACCGGACCATTGCCGGCTCGACTGGGTGTCCGACGTGTCGGCCAGGGCATAGGCCGGAGCGGGAAAGCCGTCGAGGTCGGCGTCGCTGTCGGTCCAGCGCAGCGCCCCGTCGACCGCCACGTCCGCGGAGACGGCGAAGCGGCCGCGAACCCCCGCCGTGGTCGAGGCAAGGCCGTCGGCCTCAGCATTGCCGCCGGCCTCGTCCGCCGCCGAAATGCCGTCGGAGCGAAACTGCGAGACCCAGGCCCCGAAGCCGTAGCGCCCGGTCGAGACTCCCGCCGCCAGCCGGCCCCGGACCGTGTCGAACGACCCTGTCTCCCACTCGGTTGTCAGGCCGTCGAGGTCGCGGGTGGTGAAGGCGATCACCCCGCCGATGGCGTCGGAACCCCACAGGGACGACTGCGGCCCCGACAGCACCTCGATTTGTTCGATATCCGACAGGTCGAAACCCGAGAAGTCGAAGGCGCCGTTGATCTCGGCCGGGTCATTGACCGGCACGCCGTCGACCAGGACCAGGGTCTTGCCCGGCGAGGCCCCGCGTATCCGCACCTGGGCAACCCCGCCGAAGGCCCCCGACCGGACCGCGGAAAGGCCAGGGACGTCACTGAGGATGTCGGCAGCGAAGGTCGCGCCGCGCTGATCGAGGGTGCGCCGGTCAATAACCCGCGCGCCGGGCGTCCGGGTGACGATGGCCGACAGCCGGGTGGCGGTGACGATCACCTCGGGCAGGGTGTCGTCCGGACCGTCGGCCGTCCGGCCCCATGCAGGCACGGGCAGGAGCACGGCCGCGGCCGTGGCATAAAGGATGGATCGCGTCATGACGCGGGCCTCCGTCGCCCCGCGCTGACGCTGCGCGGCGGCGTGTGACAGCGACCGACCCGCCCCCCGGAACGGAGACGGCGCTGGGGTCGGGTCGCTTCGACGGAACAGTTTCCGCGCAAACGGAAGTTTGGCCCCACGCCTCTGTCTGGTCCCGGACAGCGAACGAGCGACATCGGCGGCCAGGTCTCCTGGCTTGCGGGTCAACAATCGAGGTCCACGCCTTCCCGGTTTCCCAGTGGCGCCGGAAGCGAACTTCCGGATCGGACGACAATCTCGCCGCCTACAGTTGCGGGCACAGCCGCGGTGTTCGACCGCGTTCCCTTAACCGCCTGAGGCGCTTGTCGCAGGCTGACAGGCCCTGTGCAAGGACGCGCCATTCCGCTTGAGCGCGCCCCCGCAATCCTTCACCCTGTCGCGTCACCATGAACGCCCCCCTCGTCCACCCTCCGACAGCCGACACCGTCCCGTCCAGCGAGGGGACGACGCCGGTCATGGCGCAATTCCTGGCGGCCAAGGCCAGCCAGCCCGACGCCATCGTCTTCTTCCGCATGGGTGATTTCTACGAGCTGTTCTTCAAGGACGCAGAGATCGCCTCCAGGGCCCTGGGCATCACCCTGACCAAACGCGGCAAACACCAGGGGCAGGACATCCCCATGGCCGGCGTGCCGGTGCATGCGCTGGACGGCTATCTGGCGCGGCTGATCCGCCAGGGGTTCAAGGCGGCCATCTGTGAGCAGATGGAAGCGCCGTCCGAGGCACGAAAGCGCGGCTCCAAGGCCGTGGTCCATCGCGACATCGTGCGCGTCGTTACGCCCGGAACCCTGACCGAGGACAGTCTGCTGGACGCGCGCGGGGCCAACCGTCTGGCCGCCGTCTCGGTGCGCAAGGGCCGGGCTGCCGTCGCTGTGGTGGAACTGTCGGCCGGATCGGTCGACGCGATCGCCTGTTCGCTGGAAGACCTTGGCGCCACCCTCGCCTCGTTCCGGCCGTCGGAAGTGCTGGTGCCTGACCGGCTGTTTTCGGACGAGGCGACCAGGGCCGCGCTCGACGGATCCGGCGGCGTGGTCCAGGCCCTGCCGCAGGCCCTCGCGGAGCCGGTCGGGGCCCGGGTGCGGGTCGAGCGGCTTTACGGCGTCGCCTCACTGGACGGTTTCGGTGCCTTCGAGGAGGCCGAGGTCTCGGCGCTGGGCCTGATCGCGGCCTATCTGGAGACGACCCAGGCCGGCAAGATCCCGGCCCTGTCGCCGCCGCGCCGGTCGGGCGACAGCGGCTTCCTGGCCATCGACCCGGCGACCCGGCTGAGCCTCGAAATCGACCGCACCCAGCGCGGCGAGCGCGAGGGATCGCTGCTGGCCTGCATCGACCGCACCGTCACCTCGGGCGGGGCCCGCGCCTTGGCTGAACGGATCGCCCGGCCTCTATGCGACCCCGCCGCAATCAATCATGGACTCGATGCGGTCGAATGGCTGCTGGCGCGACGCGACCTGCGCCGCGACCTGCGTGACGGACTGAGGGCCTCATCGGATGTAGCCCGTGCCGTATCGCGACTGGTTCTGGGCCGCGGCGGACCGCGCGATCTGGCCGCCATCCGCACCGGCCTGTCGATCGCCGAGGGAATCGCCGGCCTGTTTCCGCCGGCGCGCGAGCCTCTTTCCGGCCCGCCCGCCCGGATCGTCGCCTGTCTCGACCGGCTGGCCCTGTCGCCCGACCTCGGGCGGCTGCTGGCCGATCTGGCGCAGGGTCTGGTCGCCGAGCCGCCACATCTGGCCCGTGACGGCGGCTTCGTCGCGCCCGGCTATCGCCCCGAACTGGAAGAGGCCCGTCGCCTGCGTGACGACAGCCGCCGCGTCGTCGCCGACCTCGAGGCCCGGGCCGTGGCCGAGGCCGGCGTGCCGTTCAAGGTCCGCCACAATGCCGTGCTCGGCTATTTCCTCGAGACCAGCGCCAGGGCCGCCGAGCCCCTGCTGCGGCCGACGGGCGAGAGCCCCTTCATCCACCGCCAGACCCTCGCCAGCCAGGTCCGCTTCACCACAGTCGAACTGTCCGAGCTGGACGCGAAGATCAGCCAGGCGGGATATAGGGCCCTGGCCATCGAGGGAGAGGTCTTCGAGACCTGGCGGACGACGGCCCAGGCCCAGGCCCGGCCGCTGCAGGCCGTGGCCGAGGCCCTGGCCGAGCTCGACGCCCATGCCGCCCTCGCCGAATGGGCCGAGGAGGTCGGCGGCGTTCGCCCCGTCATTGATGATTCGCTCTGTTTCGATGTCACCGCAGGCCGTCACCCGGTGGTCGAGGCAGCGGTCCGGTCCCAGGGCGACCCCTATACGCCCAATGACGGCCGGCTGGACGGTTCCGGCGCGGCCGCCTCGCGGCTGTCGATCGTCACCGGGCCGAACATGGCGGGCAAGTCGACCTTCCTGCGCCAGAACGCCCTGCTGGTCGTGCTGGCCCAGGCCGGGGCCTTCGTGCCGGCGAAGGCCATGCGGCTGGGCGTGGTTGACCGGCTGTTCAGCCGCGTCGGAGCCGGCGATGATCTGGCGCGCGGGCGCTCCACCTTCATGACCGAGATGGTCGAGACGGCCGCCATCCTGACCCAGGCGACGGACCGGAGCTTCGTCGTGCTGGACGAGATCGGGCGCGGCACAGCCACCTATGACGGACTGGCCATCGCCTGGGCCGTGGCCGAGGCCCTGCACGACCACAATCGCACCCGCACCCTGTTCGCCACCCACTATCATGAGCTGGCCGGGCTGGAGACGCGGCTGGCCCATGTCTGCAACCTGTCGATGGCCGCCCGGGAATGGAACGGAGATCTGGTCTTCCTCCATGAGGCCCGACCCGGCGCGGCCGACCGCTCCTATGGCGTCCAGGTCGCGAAACTGGCCGGGGTGCCCGCCGCCGTCGTCAGCCGCGCCCGCGACGTGCTGGACCGGCTGGAAGGCGAGAAGGCGGCCTCCACCAGTCTCGATGACCTGCCCCTGTTCGCCCGGAATCCGGGCTGTGCAGAGCCGCCGCCGCGGTCTTCAGCCTTTGAAGACGCCCTGCAGGCCATCGAGCCCGACGAACTGTCACCGCGCGAGGCGCTGGAGGCCCTCTACCGGCTCAAGGGTCTGGGCCGCCGGTGACCGACGCATTTGACGACCGGCTGATCGAGGCCGCGTCGGCGCCCGACGTGCGCAAGGCCGTGGCGGTGATCCTGAAGGACTCCTGGCAGGCCGCCCGCGTCCGCATCGCCCGTCGGCTGGACGCGGGCGGTGAAGGCGTCGAGGTGGCACGGCTCTATTCCGCCGCCGCCGACGACCTGCTGACGGCCCTTTGGCGGTTTACCACCGACACCCTGTATCCGGCCGCCAACCCCAGCGAGGCCGAGCGGCTGAGCCTGATCGCCGTCGGCGGCTACGGGCGGGGTGTGTTGGCCCCCTTCTCGGACCTCGACCTGCTGTTCCTGCGCCCGTGGAAGTCCACCCCGCGCACCGAACAGGTGATCGAATTCATGCTCTACGTCCTTTGGGACCTGGGGCTGAAGGTGGGTCAGTCGGCGCGGTCGGTCGATGAATGTCTGGCCCTGGCGAAATCGGACATGACCGTGCGCACCGCCCTCCTGGAAGCGCGCGCCCTGGCCGGAGATGACAGGTTGGCCGAGGATTTCATCACCAAATTCCGCGCCCAGGTGGTCAAGGCCGATCCCCGCGCCTTCATCGCCGCCAAGCTGGAGGAACGCGACGTCCGGCACCAGAAGTCCGGCGCGGTTCGCTATCGGGTCGAGCCCAACGTCAAGGACGGCAAGGGCGGCTTGCGGGACCTCAACACCCTGTTCTGGATCGCCCGGTCTCTGGCACCGGACAGCCCGCTGGGTGCGCGGGTGATGGACGGCCTGCTGACCGCCCGTGAACGCCGGACCTTCGAGGAGGCCTTCGACTTCCTGTGGCGGGTCCGGGCCCATCTGCACCTTACGGCGGGGCGGCCCGAGGAAAAACTGACCTTCGACCTTCAGCCTGAGGTCGCCCGGCGCATGGGCTGGCGCGGACGCGGGGACGAGCCGGCGGTCGAGCGGTTCATGCGCCGCTATTTCCTCGTGGCCCGCGACGTCGGCGGGCTGACCAGGGCCCTGTCTGCCAAGCTCGAAGCGCGCCAGCAGAAGTCGACGATGAGTCTGTCGCGACTCATTCCGGGCCGCAAACGCAAGCTCGGCGTCGAAGGATTCACCGAGGACTCCGGCCGCCTGTCCGTCACCGGCCCCGAGGTGTTCGCCGCTGCGCCTGAAAAACTGCTGATGCTGTTCCGCACGGCGGACGAGCACGACCTCGACCTGCACCCGGACGCCTTCTCGGCCGTCAGCCGGTCCCTGTCGCTGGTCACGCCGTCGCTGCGTCGTGATCCCGAGGCCACCCGCGCCTTCCTCGACATCCTGGCCCATGGCCAGCGCCCTTATCGGGTCCTGACCCTGATGAACGAGACGGGTTTGCTGGGCCGGTTCCTGCCCGAATGGGGCCGGATCGTCGGCCAGACCCAGTTCAACATGTATCACGCCTATACGGTGGACGAGCACACGCTGCAGGCCATCGGCATCATCAATGACATCTGGCGCGGCAAGCTGAAGGCCGACCATCCCTCCTCATCCGAGATCGTGCACCGGATTGACGACTTCGAGGCCCTGATGCTGGCCATGCTCCTGCACGACGTCGGCAAGGGCGGTGACCGGGGACAACTCGAGGACGGTGCCATCGCCGCGCGTCGCGCCTGCGACCGGCTGGGGCTCGATCCGCGGCGGACAGAGTTCGTGGTCTGGCTCGTGCGCAATCACCTTGCTCTCAGCGACTACGCCCAGAAGCGCGACGTGTCGGACCCGGCGACGGTCAAGGCCTTCACCCGACTGGTGGGGGATCCGGAGCGGTTGCGGACGCTGCTGATCCTCACTGTGGCCGACATCCGCGCCGTCGGGCCGGGTGTCTGGAACGCCTGGAAGGGCAACCTCATCCGCGACCTGTACCAACGCACCGAAGGCGTGTTCCGCGGGGAGGACGTGACCCACGCCGACCCGCTGGACGACTATCCCGACCTGGTCGCCCGGGCCCGGCTGAAGGGCGCCGCCGCCGAGGTCCTGATGGTGCGGGATGACGAGGCGGGGGAACACCCCGCCACCCGCGTCGCCGTCGCCGCGCGCGACCGGCCGGGGCTGTTCGTCGATCTGGCCGGTGCCCTTGCCGGCGCCGGGGCGGATGTCGTCGGTGCCCGGGTCGCGACCGCCGCGGACGGCACAGCACTGGACGTGTTCGAGCTCCAGGACGGCGGCGGTGCGCCCTATGGCCAGGCCGAGCCGCGGCGCCTGACCCGGCTCATTGCCACACTGGAGGCCTCCGCACAGGGGGGCGTCCGGATCGCGCCGGCCCCGGTTACGACACCCAGTCCGCGTCGGGCCGCCTTCGACGTCCGGCCGACCGCCATAGTCGATCTGGATGAAAGCCCCGACGCCGCCGTCGTCGAGGTGTCCGGTGCCGACCGGCCGGGTCTTCTGGCCGACCTCGCGCGCGTACTGGCCGACCATGGCCTGTCGATCCGCTCGGCCCATATCGCCGGCTTCGGCGAGCGGGCGGTGGACAGTTTCTACGTCACCGATCCCAAGGGCCGGAAACCGAAACCGGGGCCGAAGCTGGAGCGGCTGAGGCTCGAGCTTGAGGCTGTGCTCGACCGGGTCGACCGGGCTGGGACCCGGCTGTCTGCGCCCGTCCGCGCCAGCCTGCGCGATGTCTCTGAAGTCGGACGGCGAGGTTCTGCGTCAGACTCCGTATCGCGCACGCCGCAAGCAGGATAAGCGCTGATTCAAACCTCTTCATCGAGCCCCTGATGAGCCTCGCCCGCAACACCCTGGTGCAAGCCACCCTGACCCTGGGCAGTCGGGTGCTCGGCTTCGTCCGCGACATGGCTCTGGCCGCCCGGTTCGGCCAGGGGCCGATGATGGACGCCTTCACCACGGCGCTGATGATGCCCAACCTGTTTCGGCGGCTGTTCGCCGAAGGGGCCTTCGCCCAGGCCTTCGTGCCGGTCTATGGAGGCGTCCGCGCCCGCGAGGGCGATGCGGCGGCGGCGGTGACGGCATCGGAGGCCATGTCCTTCATGCTCGCCGTGGTCGCCGGCTTCTGCATCCTGCTTCAGGTGCTGATGCCCTGGATCATGCCGTGGCTGCTCTCGGCCTATCGCGGCCAGCCGGCGGTCATGACGGTGGCGGTGACCGCCACCCAGATCGCCATGCCCTATCTGGCCTGTATGACCGTGGCCTCGCTGCTTTCGGGCGTGCTCAACACGGGCGGCCGGTTCGCCCTGTCCGCGGGGGTGCCGGTGTTCCTGAACCTGTGCACCCTCGCCCCCCTGATGGCGGCCCGGTTCATTCCCGCCAGCCAGCCTCAGGTGCTGCTGTGGGTCACCGCCGCCGTGACCGTCTCCGGCCTGATCCAGGCGGGGCTGCTGTGGTGGGGCGTACAGCGGCTCGGGATCACCCTCCGCCTGTCGTGGCCGCTGCTGACGCCCAATGTAAAGCGGGCCCTCGCCCTCGCCGTGCCGGGCGCGATGGCCGGCGGGGCGATGCAGGTCAACTCGCTGGTCAGCCAGATGCTGGCGGGATCCGACGAGGGGGCCCGGTCGGTGCTCTACAACGCCGACCGCCTTTACCAGCTGCCGCTGGGCCTGATCGGGGTCGCCATCGGCCTGGCCCTGGTGCCGCGCCTGACCCGGGCCTTTGTCGCCGATGATCACGAAGGCGGGCGCAAGACGCTGGATGACGGCATCACCCTGGCCATGGCCTTCACCCTGCCCGCGGCGGTGGCCCTGTTCGTCATCCCCTTCTTCATCATCGATGCGACCGTGACCCGCGGGGCCTTCACCAGCGAGGACGCCGCCCGTACTGCGGACGTCCTGCGCCAGTTCGCCTGGGGCGTGCCCGCCTTCGTCCTGGCCAAGGTGCTGACACCGCCCTTCTTCGCCCGCGAGGATACCCGTCGGCCCATGATCTATGCCGTGGCTGCCGTCGTCTTCACCATCGTGGTCGGGGCGGGCCTGTTCTTCTGGCTCTCGCGAATGGGCGTCGACGGCGTGCTGGGTCTGGCCGTCGCCACCAGCCTGTCAGCCTGGATCAATGTCTCACTGCTGGCCGGCACCCTCATGCGCGAGGACGCCTGGCGGCCGTCGCCGGCCTTCCTGTCGCGTCTGTCCCGTGTCCTGGCCGCCAGCGCCGTCATGGCGGCCCTGCTGGTCGCCGCCGGTATGGGCTATGGCACCCTCAGCCGCGTCCTGCTGGCCAAGGAGATCGCCGTCCTGATCGTCTGCGGCGCCGGGGGCCTTGTCTATGCCGCCTGCATCGTGCTTTTCCGCGCCGTCAGCGTGTCCGAGCTCAAGGCGACGCTGAAGCGTGAACCCGGCGCAGCAACGCCGACCGGACTCGATTGATGACTGAAGCCGCTCCCAACCCCGCTCCCGCCTATTCCGGCCCCCGCCGCATCCTGTCCGGCATCCAGGCCTCGGGTGCCCTGCATCTGGGCAACTACCTCGGGGCCCTGAAGCGGTTCACCCAGCTGCAGGACACGGGCGCGCCCTGTTTCCTGTTCGTCGCCGACCTGCATGCCATTACCGTCTGGCAGGATCCGGCCCTGCTGACCGCCCAGACCCGTGAGATAGCCGCCGCCTATCTGGCGTCCGGCCTCGATCCGGCGCGCTCGGTGATCTTCCCCCAGTCGGCGGTGCGGGCCCATTCCGAACTGGCCTGGATCCTCAACTGCGTCGCCCGCCTCGGCTGGCTGGACCGGATGACCCAGTTCAAGGAGAAGTCGGGCAAGCACAAGGAGCGCTCCAGCGTCGGCCTCTACACCTATCCGGTGCTGCAGGCGGCCGACATCCTGCTGTACAAGGCCACCGAGGTGCCGACCGGCGAGGACCAGAAGCAGCATCTGGAACTGACCCGCGACATCGCCGCCAAATTCAACAACGACTTCAACGCGCCCGGCTTCTTCCCCCTGCCCGAGCCCCTGACCCAGGGGCCGGCGCCGCGGGTCATGAGCCTGCGTGACGGCGCGGCCAAGATGAGCAAGTCCGATCCGTCGGACCAGTCGCGCATCAATCTGACCGACGACGCCGACACCATCGTGGCCAAGATCCGCAAGGCCCGCACCGACCCCGACGCCCTGCCCGAGACGCTGGAAGGGCTCGAGGGTCGCGCCGAGGCCAAGAACCTCGTCACCATCTATGCCGCCCTCGCCGACATCAGCCGCGAGGCGGTATTGGCCCAATTCGCCGGACAGGGCTTCGGCGCCTTCAAGCCGGCGCTCGCCGATCTCGCCGTCGCCTCCATGGCCCCGGTCAGCGCCGAAATGCGCCGGCTGATGGCTGATCCGGCCGAAATCGACCGCGTGCTCAAGGACGGCGCCGAACGGGCCGCCGCCATCGCCGATCCGGTGGTGGACGAGGTCAAGAAGATCGTCGGCTTCTGGAGGGCGTGATGCTGGCGCTGATCTGGGCCCTCGCCGCCGGTCCGCTTGCGCAGGACGCAGGGACCGAAACACTGGGGCGTTAGGCAACGCGGTCCAGCCGGGCGATGAAGAAGCCGTCGAGGCCGCCCTTTTCCGCCCACATCGACGGCAGGATGCGCAACCAGCCCTCGGGTGTCAGCGCCTCTGACGGTGCGCCGACGACCGCCGGGTCCGCAGGGGCCGTCCGGAACGCCGGGTTGCGGCGCAGGAAGGCGATGATCTGGGTCTCGCCCTCCTCGCGCTCCAGCGAACAGACGCAATAGACCAGACGTCCGCCCGGCTTCACGCGTTCCGCAGCGGCGTCGAGCAGCCGGTGCTGGACATCGGCCAGTTTGGCAACGTCGGCGGGCTTGGTGGCGCGCAGGACTTCGGGATTGCGGCGGAAGGTGCCGGTGGCGGTGCAGGGGGCGTCCAGCAGGACGGCGTCGAAGGTGCGTGGGTCGTCCCAGTCCTCGGCCGGGACGGCCACAACCTCGGCGGACAGGCCGGCGCGGGCGAGATTCGCGCGCAGCCGGTCCAGCCGCTTGTCCGACCGGTCCAGCGCGACGACCGCGGCGCCCGAGGCGGCGATCTGCAGCGTCTTGCCGCCGGGGGCGGCGCAGAAATCAACGATGGACTCACCGGCCTTCGGCGCCAGCAGGCGGACGGGCACGGCGGCGGCCGCGTCCTGGACCCACCAGATTCCGTCGTCGAAGCCGGGCCAGGTCGAGAGGTCGCCCCGGCGCCCGGTGCGGACGGTGTTTCCGGCCATCACCTCGCCGTCCAGCGCCTCGGCCACGGCGGCGGCATCGATGTCGGGCTTGAGGCTCAGGTCCGTCGACGGCTCCTCGCGGGCCGCGAGCGCCAGTCCCGTCAGCGTCGCCTCGCCCCAGGTGGCGCGCCAGCGGGCGGCCAGCCATTCGGGCAGGTTGGACTCGGCCGTCGTCAGCCCGGGCCCCTCGCGCTCGATGCCGCGCAGGACGGCATTGACCAGATTCTTGTAGGGACGCGTCTTGACCTCACGCTCGGCCAGTTTCACCGCCGTCGAGACCGCCGCAAAGGCCGGCGTTTCCAGCACCAGCGTCTGGGCCAGGGCGACCCGCAGGATGGTGCGTACCGCCAGGGGCGGGGCCTTCTGAAGCTTGCGATCCAGAATCTGGTCGATCTCGCCCAGCCGGCGCAGGGCAGCCATGGCCACGGCGCGGGCGAAGGCCCGGTCGGGCCCCGGCAGGTCCGCGACCTCGCGGAAAGACAGGGCCATGTCCAGCCCGCCCCGACCTTCAAGGGCAGCGTTCAGCAGGACACCCGCGGCGAGCCGGGCCTCGACACCCACGTCGGGGTCGAGGGTCGAGGGGTTAGGGGCGAGGGCGTCGTCCTTTCGGGGGCGGGGGCCGCGCGCCTTGTCCGCGAGACGACGGCCGCGTGCGCCGGAGTCTGCGCCCTTCCGACCTCGGCCCTCGACCCTCGACCCTCCCGTCAAACCACCACCTGCGTGCCCAGCTCGACCACCCGCCCCGGCGGGATATGGAAGAAGTCGGTCGGATTGGCGGCGTTGCGGGTCAGGAAGATGAACATCCGGTCCTGCCAGAGCGGCATGCCCTGGGAGGCGGAAGCGACCACCGAGCGGCGACCGAGGAAGAAGCTGGTCGACATGATGTCGAACTTCAGCCCCTGCTTGCGGCACACGCCCAGCGCCTTGGGAATATTGGGCTGTTCCATGAAGCCATAGGAGATGGTCAGCTTCTTGAAGTCGTCCGAAATCGGCTCGATCGTCACCCGCTCGCTGTCGGGGACGCGCGGGCGGTCGGTGGTGCGGACCGTCAGGATGATGTTCTTCTCGTGCAGCACCTTGTTGTGCTTGAGATTGTGCATCAGGGCGACCGGCGCGACATCGGGATCCGAGGTCAGGAAGATGGCCGTACCGGGCGCGCGGTGGGGCGGGCGGGCGCGCAACATTTCGATCAGGTCGGTCAGCGGCAGACTGTCCTTGCGGGTCTTGTTCGACAGGATCTGGGTGCCCCGCACCCAGGTCCACATCAGCAGCACCAGGGCCACGCCCAGCACCAACGGCATCCATGCACCGTCGGGAATCTTGAGAAGGTTCGAGGTCAGGAAGACCGAATCGATGAAGCCGAACGGGATCAGGGCGGCGAGCGTCGCCCACACCGGCCAGTTCCACTTATGGCGGATGACCGAATACGCCATCAGGGTGTTGATCAACATGACCCCGGTCACTGCGACACCATAGGCGGCGGTCAGGTTGGACGAGCTCTGGAAGGTGAACAACAGGACCAGCACCCCGATCATCAGCAGATTGTTGACCGCAGGTACATAGATCTGTCCGGCCTGGGTCTCGGAGGTGTTCTTGATCTCGATGCGCGGCAACAGGCCCAGCTGCACCGCCTGCTGGGTCACCGAGAAGGCTCCGGTAATGACCGCCTGGCTCGCGATCACGGTCGCCGCCGTCGCCAGCGCCAGCATCGGCCAGTAGACCACCGTCGGCACCATGCTCCAGAACGGATTCTCGGAAGCCGCCGGATTGGACAGGATCAAGGCTCCCTGGCCCAGGTAGTTGAGGGTCAGGCAGGGAAGAACGAAGGCGACCCAGCCGATCCGGATCGGCGATTTTCCGAAATGGCCCATGTCGGCATACAGGGCCTCGGCCCCGGTCACCGCGAGGAAGACGCTGCCCAGGATGATGAAGCCGAGGAAGCCGTCATTGATCAGCAGCGTCACCCCATAGTGCGGCGACAGCGCCCGCAGGATCGAGATGTCGTCGAAGATGTGAAACAGGCCCAGGACGCCCAGGCTCAGGAACCAGACGGCCGTGATGGGGCCGAAGAACCGCGCCAGACCCGCCGTCCCCCGCGCCTGAACCAGAAACAGGGCAATCAGGATGCCGGCGGACACCGGCACGATGAAGGGATCCAGCCGCCCGGCCACCCCCGGCGCGTCCTTGACGCCCTCGATCGCCGAAAGCACCGAAATGGCCGGTGTGATGATACCGTCGCCATAGAAAAGCGCGGCACCACAGACGCCGAGGATGAAAACGAAGGCGGTACGCCGGCCGATTGCGTGGGTTGCCAGGGCCATCAGGGCCAGGGTGCCGCCCTCGCCCTTGTTGTCAGCCCGCATCAGGAACATGACGTATTTGAACGTCACCACGATCATCAGGGCCCAGAAAGCCAGCGAGACCACGCCAATCACGGCCAGATCGCCGCCGACGCCCTCGCGTGCGTGACCGATGGCCTCGCGCAGGGCGTAGAGCGGACTCGTACCGATGTCGCCGAACACGACGCCGATCGCACCGATGATCAGGCCCCATTTGCCGGCCTTGACGTGACCGCCCTCGCCGGCTGCCGCGGGATGCGGGTGGGCCGGGGCGACCGATTGGTCGGCGGGAGTCTGGGAGTTTGAGGCGGCGGCGCTGGCGCCGTCTTCACCTTGGGGAGAGGCCCCGGCCATGACGTTCCTCCGGGACGCCGCACCTGCGGTTCCCATCAAAAGAGCGGCGAGGCTTTAGGCCCTTTCAGCGGGCCGTTCAATCGTGCTGCAAGCGCGAAATCAGACCCCGTTTGTGAAAGCCGCTCCGGACGCCTATCCTGAGCCCAGAGCCATGTCCGACAGCCAACGCTTTCCCGTCGCCGCCCACGCCCTGGCCTATCTGGCCCACAAGGGCGCGAACTCGCCGGCCCAGGCCGTTCCGAGCGCGATTCTGGCTGCCTCGATCCCGACCAATCCCGTCGTCGTGCGCCGCGTGACCGCCCTGCTGGCCAAGGCCGGGCTGATCGCCACCCGTCCGGGCGCCTCGGGCGGGGCCTGGCTGTTGCATGAGCCGAAGGATATCTCGCTGGAAACCGTGCTGCGCGCGGTCAACGGTTGCGCCCACCTCGGCTCGCCGCCCGCGGGTGCCAAGGGCTGCCCGATCAGCGAACATATTCCGCGACAGGTGGCCAAGGCCCTGACCGCCGCCGATCAGGCCGCGGGTCAGGCCCTGTCGAAGATCACCATCGCCGACCTGCTGGATCAGGAGCCGGCCTCGCTGGCGGCCTTCGCGCCGCATTCGTCCTGTCCGGTGGCCGCCTGAGATGAGCCTGCCGTCGCGACCGCGTCCCGTGGTTCTGGTCACCGGTGCCTCGGCCGGCATCGGCGCGGCGCTCGCCCGCATCTACGCCCGGGAAGGTTGGGATCTGATCCTGACGGCCCGGCGCGAAGCGCCGCTGCACGCGCTGGCTGACGAATTGGCCCGGATGGGGGCCACCTCCACCATCCTGACCGACGACCTCGCCGACCCGGCCGCCCCGCGCCGTCTGTTCGACGCCATCGCGGCCCGGGGCCTGACCGTCGACGGCCTGATCAACAATGCGGGTTTCAGCCGTACCGCCGGCTTCCTCAATACCGACCCGGCGGGCCACAAGGCCATGATTCAGGTCATGCTGGCCGCGCCGGTCGAACTGGCCCGGTTGTTCGCCCCCGCCATGGTCGAGCGGGGTTATGGCCGTATCCTCAATGTCGCCTCCCTCGCCGGCCAGATGCCCGCGACCGGCGGCGACACCCTGTACGGGCCGATCAAGAGCTTCCTGATCAAGGCTTCGCAGGGGCTGCATCTGGAGCTGCGCGGGACCGGGGTTCACGTCACCGCCCTGTGCCCCGGCTACACCCTGACGGAATTCCACGATGTGAACGGAACCCGCGAGCAGGTGTCCTCGGCCTATCCCCCCTGGATGTGGCAGACGGCGGCGCATGTGGCGCGGGTCGGCTATGAAGCCTGCGAGGCGAACCGGCCGAGGGTCACGCCGGGGGTGATGAACAATCTGCTGGCCGGCTTGGCCAAACACCTGCCCGACCGGGTGGCGCTGCGGATGGTCGGCGGGCATGCGAAACGGCTGAAGCGGATCTGATCGACTCCCGGGCCCGTCGGCCCAACCTAGTGACCGCGGTCCGGGTACGGCGTCGTCGCAATACTGCTGAACATCCCGGGAATGGCTTCCGACAGGCCGGCGAGGATGAACTGGATGGCCAGGGCGCACAGGATCAGGCCCAGCACCCGGACGACAATGGACATGCCGATCTCGCCGAGCAGCCGGCTGATCGGGCCGGTCAGGGTGAAGCAGATGAAGGTGGCCAGACCGGCGGCGAGAATAGCCGCGACCCCGGCGACCTGACCGGCGGGCCCGACCTTCTCGGCCTCTCCGGCCTGGATGATGATGGTCGAGATGGCGCCGGGGCCGATCATCAGGGGCATGGCAAAGGGCACGATCAGTCGCTGGAACCGGCGCCGGGCATAGCCCTGCTCGCTCTGGGCATCCTTGATGGCCTCGGGATCGGCAAACATCTTGAGGAAGTCCTCGCGCGTCATGTCGAGGCCCAGCAGCAGCAGCAATATGCCGCCTGCGATGCGGAAGGCCGCCAGGGAGATGCCGAAAAACTGCAGCAGCCCCAGGCCGGTGAAGAAGAAGAAGGCCAGAAAGACGACGATGAAGATGCAGATCAGTCCCGAGACCGAGAGCCGCTGGCGCATGGAGGCGCCGGCCGTGGCCGCGGCGAAGATCGGGATATTGCCGATCGGATCCACCAGGGCGAACAGGGCCACGAACAGGTTGACGCCCAGATCGACCGCGTCCATGTGCTGACCTCGCCCTTCAATTCACCCAACCGCGCCCCATCAAGGCTGACGCCCGCGCGCGCGACCAGCTTAACGGCTCGAACGGAGCGACGCCATGACCCCCGTGCTGACCGATCCCCGCCTGATTGTCGGTCTCGACCTGCCTTCGCTGGATGCCGCCCGGGCCATGGTCGATCGCCTCGGCGCGACGATCCGCTTCTACAAGGTCGGCCTGACCCTGCTGGCCCGGCCCGGCGGCGTGGCCTTCGCCCATGAGCTGCGGGCCTCGGGCAAGATGGTGTTCCAGGACTGGAAGCTGCACGACATCGGGGCCCAGGTCGAAGGTGCGGCCCGCGCCGTGGCCGAAGGCGGCTGCGACCTGCTGACCGTCCATGCCGAGCCGCAGGTGATGCGCGGCGCGGTCAAGGGCCGCGACGCGGCGGGGACGGCTACGAAACTGCTGGCCGTCACCGTCCTGACCAGCCTGTCGGACGCCGATCTGACCGACATCGGCTATGGCTTTTCGGCCCGCGACCTGGTCGAGCGGCGGGTGCACCAGGCGCTGGACTGCGGCGTCGACGGGGTGGTTTCAAGCCCGCTCGAGGCCGCCCGTGTGCGGGAGATCGCCGTGGCGGCAGGCCGGCCCGACTTCCTGATCGTCACCCCGGGCGTACGGCCTGAGGGGGCCGACAAGGGCGACCAGCAGCGCGTGGCCACGCCGCGCGCAGCGCTGGAGGCCGGAGCGACCCACCTCGTCGTGGCCCGACCGGTGGTGGGTGCGGAAAATCCGCTCCTCGCAGCCTCGGCCATCGTCGAATCCATTGACGGGATCGCCCGCTAGCGCCGTCAGCCGCGCTCGCCGGGCTCCTGGCGGTATTCCTGACGCGGCAGGGTCGACGGACGCGGCCCGTGGGGCGGCGGCGAATAGGTCGGCGGTTCCGGCGCGTCCTCCCGGGACAGATCGGGCAGATAGGGCGGTGGATAGGGAGCGTAGTCGTGGCCGGCACCGTGATCGCAGTCGCAGTCGGAACGGCCGCCGAAAACCCGGCCGCCCGCATCGGATTCGTCCCCGCCGTAAGCCGAATCCTGCCGAAACTCTTCCCCAGCTCGATACGCCCCGTAGCGGGCGCGGGCGCGTGACTCCCCGTAGGACCCATAGGCTTCCTGCGGGTCGGCACCGCAGCCTTGGCGCGCGCTATAGCCGTAGCGGCCACCCCGGTCGTCGCCCTCGCGACAGACACGCGCGGCACAGGCCGATGCCTGCCTGCCGTTGCGCCCGAAACCGCTGACCACATAGCCGAAGGGCGCGCTGGCGCAGGCGCGGCCCCGATAGGCCTCTTCGGTGTAGACCGCGCCGGCGCCGTAGTAGCCGCCGACCTCTCCACCATAGCCGCCGCCGACATAGACGGCACCGCCACCGTAGCCGTAGCCGTAGCCCCTGACACCGCCGACATCATAGGGGCGGGCGTTCAGATAGCCGCGCTCCGATGTTCCGGAGAGGGCGTTGACGTTCACATTGATGTTTCTGTTGTAATCGGGGCCATGAGACGGGGGTAGCAGATAAGGAGGGGGTCGATGACCACAGCCTCCGACGCAGCCATGTTGGCCACCTCGACCGCCGCGTCCGTCTCCGGCCAGGGCGGGGCTCGCCACAAGGATCAGAAGCGCGGCACCGACCGCAGCATTCAGGATACGCATCACACGAACTCCAGTTCGGAGCCGTTTTAACCTCTTGTTAACCAACGGGGCCGGGTTTGCACCGGATGGGCGAAAGGTCGCGCGCCCTTTCCCCTCAAGGTGTCCAATTTAACCATGTTGCCGGATTTTCCGCGGCCAGGAGCCGGGGACGGAGACGGCGGTCGGGTCAGAAATCGACTGCCAGACCCTTTTTTTCCCAGTCCCCGTAACGGGTCGGCTCGGGCCCGGTCGGGCCACCGTGTTCGGGCGGCAGATCGGGCCCGCCCGCGGCCGCCCGGCGATCGGCGGCCTCCAGCAGGGCCCGCCGCGCGACGTCGGTCAGGGGCCGTTGCGGGGTGGCGTTCGGCACATCGGCGTTGAAGGCCGGTGCCGGCGTTTCCTCGGGGGTGGGATGATCGGTCACAGCAGTCCCGTCTTGAGCCTTGGCGTTGATCCGCACACATGATGCCTACGCTGGACCGGCACCAGTTGCGACCAAACATTTCGGATCATGAATCACCTCAAGACCTTCGTCCTGCTCGCGGCCCTGACCGCCCTGTTCGTCGGCCTCGGCTATCTGCTGGGCGGGCCTGTGGGCATGCTGATCGCTCTGGTGGTCGCCGGCGGCATGAATCTTTTCAGCTACTGGAACGCCGACAAGATCGTTCTGAAGATGTATCGGGCCCAGCCGGTCGACGAACAGCATCCCAATGCCGTGGTCCGGACCTATGTCGCCGATGTGGTTCAGATGGCGCGCGACGCAGGCCTGCCGCGGCCCGTCATCGCCATCATTCCGAATGACCAGCCCAACGCCTTTGCCACGGGGCGCGACCCGGCCAATGCCGCCGTCTGCGCCACCACCGGCCTGCTTGACATGCTGACGCGCGAGGAAATCCGCGGCGTCATGGCGCATGAACTGGCCCATGTGAAAAACCGCGACACCTTGATCATGACGGTCACCGCCACGGTCGCGGGGGCAATCGCCGCCCTGGCCAATTTCGCGATGTTTTTCGGCGGCGGCGACGACCGCGAGCGCCCCGGCGGGATCATCGGAACCCTGGCCCTGATGATCCTCGCGCCCATGGCGGCCGGTCTGGTGCAGATGGCCATCAGCCGCGGCCGGGAATATGAGGCCGACCGCGTCGGGGCCGAAATTGCCGGCGACCCCCAGGCCCTCGCCTCGGCCCTGCAGAAGATCGACGGCCATGCACGCCGGATCGTCAATACGACCGCCGAACGCAATCCGGCCTCGGGCCAGCTGTTCATCATCAACCCGCTGGCGGGTCGCGGGGCCGACAATCTGTTCTCGACCCATCCGGCGACGGGCAACCGGGTGAAGGCCCTGATGGAGCTGGGCCTGAAGATGGGCGTCGCGCCACGCCCTGCCTTCGGTGCCGAAGCCCCGAAAGGGCCCGTCTCGACCAGTGTGCCGACCACGCCCGTCCCCGTGCCGCCGCGGGCTTCGGGGCCGTGGGGCTGATCCACGCGCATTCCGGCCCTTGCATCGCAGGGCGTCTGGTCCTTTAAGCGCGCGCACACGTCCCAAAACGCCTCCCCGCGTTCGCCACAGGATCCGCCATGACCCAGACCGCCCCCCGGAAGGTCGTCCTCGCCTATTCCGGCGGTCTGGACACCTCGATCATCCTGAAATGGCTGCAGACCGAATACGGCGCGGAGGTCGTGACCTTCACCGCCGACCTCGGCCAGGGCGAGGAGCTGGCACCCGCGCGCGAAAAGGCGCTGAAGCTGGGCATCAAGGAAGAGAACATCTTCATCGACGACCTGCGCGAGGAGTTCGTGCGGGACTATGTCTTCCCGATGTTCCGCGCCAACGCCCTGTACGAGGGCCAGTATCTGCTCGGCACCTCGATCGCGCGGCCGCTGATCGCCAAACGCCAGATCGAGATCGCCCGCATGGTCGGCGCCGACGCCGTCTGTCACGGCGCCACCGGCAAGGGCAATGACCAGGTCCGGTTCGAGCTCGGCTACTATGCGCTGGAGCCCGACATCCGCGTCATCGCGCCCTGGCGCGAGTGGGAATTCAAGAGCCGTGAACACCTGCTGGACTTCGCCGAGAAGCACCAGATCCCGATCGCGAAGGACAAGCGCGGCGAGGCCCCGTTCAGCGTCGACGCCAACCTTCTGCACTCGTCCAGCGAGGGCAAGGTGCTGGAGGACCCGTCGGTTGAGGCCCCCGAGTTCGTGCATCAACGCACCCTTTCGCCGGAGGACGCGCCCGATGTGGCGACGGTCGTCACCATCGGCTTCGAAAAGGGCGATCCGGTCTCGATCGACGGCGAACACCTGTCCCCCGCTCAACTGTTGACGAAATTGAACCAGCTGGGACACGACAACGGCATCGGCCGCCTCGACCTGGTCGAGAACCGCTTCGTCGGCATGAAGTCGCGCGGCGTCTATGAGACTCCGGGCGGGACCATCCTTCTGGCCGCCCACCGTGGCATCGAGTCCATCACCCTGGACGGTGGCGCCATGCATCTGAAGGACGAGCTGGCGGTCAAATACGCCCACCTGATCTACAACGGCTTCTGGTTCTCGCCCGAGCGCGAGATGCTCCAGGCGGCCATCGATCATTCGCAGGCGAAGGTGACCGGAACCGTGCGCGTCAAGCTCTACAAGGGCAACGCCACCGTTATCGGCCGCGAGAGCAGCGAGAGCCTGTACGACCAGGAACTGGTCACCTTCGAGGATGGTGCCGTCGCCTATGACCAGAAGGATGCGGCCGGCTTCATCAAGCTGAACGCCCTGCGCCTGCGCGTCCTGGGCAAGCGGGACGCGCGCGACAGACGCTAGAAACCCGGCCACCTCGCGCTTTCGCGGGGTCAGCCCCACCCTGTCGGCGGGAGGAAAGGCTCCCCCGACGTTTTCAGGACCCTGCCATGTCTCTCCGGACCACCTTCGCCGCCGTCGCCGTTCTGGCGTTCGCAACCCCCGTCTTCGCCCAGACCGCACCGGCGGCAGACCCGGTGGCCGCCGCCGCCGCCGCGGAAGCCGCCTTTACGGCGAGGGCCGAAGCCTTCCAGCAGGCCATGGGGACCATGCAGGGCGAGATGCAGACCGCCCTGACCGCCGCCGGCGCGGACCGGGTCAAGGCCAATGCCGACCTCGACGCCATCGCCGCCCGCTACCAGCCGCAGGCCGATGCCTTTGCCAACGAGCTGGACGCCTTCATCACCTCCCAGCTCCCGGTCATGCCGCCCGAGGCCCAGGCGCAGATGACGCAGATGGGTCCGGCACTGCGCGCCCAGATCACGGGCGCCCCGGCGACGATCAAGGCCGGCGTGATCCAGCAGGCCGCCGCCGCAGCGCCGGCCGCGCCCCAGTAAGTCATTGATCCGGTAAGGCGGCGGGCCGGCCCCGCTGCCTTACCGCCATTTCACTTGAGGCCGGACAGTGTTCAGCGGCCCTTTGCGGCGACTTTTCAGGGAGTTTCGTCATGATTGAGGCCGTGTCGCTCGCCGCCGCCCTTGCCCTTCTGCCCCTGTCCTCCGCCACGGTGGGCCAGGTTCCGGCCCCCAACGCTTCGGCGACATCGAATGCCGAGGACGCACAGCTTCAGGCCGACGCTGAGGCCTTCCGCGACATGATCAACCGTTTGATCGATCAGGCCGCACCGATCCGCAACAATGCCAGCTTGAGCGAAGCGGAGAAGCGCCGGCAGATTGAGGCGTTGCTCAACACCCGGGAGGCCGAGATCGAAGCCTATTTCAACAGGCGAAATGCGGTCAGTCGTCGAAGGGCGATCGAACAGGGCGGAGACCCTTCAGCCATCGACGCAATGCTCTCCATGAGACAGCTGAACACCCTCATCGCCATCATGAACGCGATGGCGGCCGGAAACGGGCCGTCCTGAGCCTTACCGCGATTTCACTTGAGGCCGGACGGCGTTCGGCGGACCCTGGCGACGACCTCATACGGAGCGCCGCCATGATCAAGGCCCTGTCACTCGCCGCCGCCCTTGCCCTGCTGCCGATGTCGGCCGCCGTCGCGGAAGACCTGCGCGGCCCGTCGGAAGACGCGATTGAAGCCGCCGCCGCAGCCTTCGAGGCCCGTATGGAGGCCTTCGGCGAACGCGCAGAGGTGATCTCGAAAGACGCCAGCCTGACCGAGGCACAGCGCGAAACGCGGATTGCCGCCCTCTGGGCCGAATATCAGCCCGACGTGAGCGCCTTCACCGCCGTGGTGACCGAACACGCCTCGACCATTGCCGCCCAGGCCCTCGCTGGTCTCGATGTCGAGGCGATGGTTGCCGAGGCCCTGTCATCGGTCGAGGCATCCGGCGCCCTCGCCGGCGCGCAGGGCATGGCCGCCAACCTCGCCCGGACGTCGAACGACCCCGAGCATATGGCGACCTACGGCCTGATGGCCGACTATGCGATCGGCTCGGCAATGGATTCGATCGAAGAGGCCCGGGGCGAGGTTGAGGCCGCCGTCGAGGAAGCCGGTGAAGCGGCCGCCGAAGCGGGCCCCGACCACCACCGTGACGACTGAGACCGGGCCAACCCGCCGGGTCACGGCCTGACCCCATCACAGACTTGACCGGAGCGGCCGCCGGCCCGACAGGACGGCCATGGCCAGTCTGCCCGTCGACCCGCACCTGTATCTGACGTTTCTCGGCGTCATGATGGTCATGGCTGTCACCCCGGGTCCGGCCAATCTGTTTTCGGTCGCCAACGGTGTGCAGCGCGGCAAGGCCGCCGCCATGGCCGGCGTGATCGGGATGAACCTGGCGACCCTGGTCTGGTTCGGGGCCGCCGCCCTGGGTCTCGGAGCCCTGGTCGTCGCCTTTCCGGAGGTGTTCCGCCTGATCTCGGTCGGCGGTGCCCTCTATGTGGCATGGCTGGGCATCAACGCCCTGCGCGGCGCTTTCCGCACGGCCGCTGATCCGGACGCGCCGGTTGTCCGGATGGGTCGAAGCGCGCTTGTGGACGGGTTCATGGTCCAGATTGCCAACCCCAAGGCGGTGCTGTTCTTCACCGCCGTGCTGCCGCCCTTCATGGATGTGGCCCGACCCGCGGCCCCGCAACTGGCCCTGTTTGCCCTCGCCACCATCGGCATGGACGTCCTGACCATGTCCGCCTACGGTCTGGGCGGGGCGGCCCTGGCCCGGCGAATGAGCGAGCCTCGTTTCCGCAAGGGTTTCGCCCTCCTGACCGGCATCCTTCTGCTGGCCGCTGCCGTACTTATTGTTTCGCGTTTATAGGGACTTGATGTCCGCCGGAACCATGGCTTTCATGTCCCGTTCAGCCGACAGGGCCCGCCCTGTCGCGCCAAGGAGAGTTTCCATGAGACTTCGTTTCCTCAAACCCGTTCTGCTGGCAACGGCTGCGGCCCTGGCCCTGTCCGCCTGCGCCACGGCGACCCCTTATGGTCCGGCCGGCGTCGACAGCCGCTACGGCTATTCCGACCAGCGAGTGGACGCCGACCGCTACCGCGTCAGCTTCGCCGGCAATTCCGTGACCTCGCGCGAACAGGTCGAAATGGCCCTGCTGCTGCGCGCCGCCGAGGTGACGACCGAGAACGGCTATGACTGGTTCTCCACCGTCAACCGCGCGACCGACCGCGATGTGCGCATGCAGGGGATCCCCGATCCCTTCTATCGCGACCGCTACAGCCCGTTCTGGGGCCCGTCCTGGCGCTATTATCGCCGCGGGTCATGGAGCCTGTGGGGAGATCCGTTCGACCGCGATTTCGACGTGCGCGAGATCGACCGGTTCGAAGCCTCGGCCGAGATCGTCATGGGCCGCGGCACCAAGCCGGCCGGCGACGCCAACGCCTTCGACGCCCGTGAGGTGATCCAGAACCTCGGGCCGCGGGTCACGCGGGCGATGTGAGCCGTTGGGGCTTAGGGCTTAGGGCTTAGCTGCCTAATTCCCAAGCCCCAAGACCTAAGCCCTTCCGCTACCCGATCCTCGGGCTCTTCAGCCGCCGCTTGTTGACGTGCGTCTCAGGCGCGACGCCGAGATCCTCGGGCACCTCGCCCTTGAAATAGTAGCGCTGCCACGCCTCCTTGGCGGCGTCGGGATCGCCCGAGGCCAGACGTTTGTTGAAGTCGGTGCGGGCCCGGTTCCAGGCCTCGAACTGGCCGTGCATGACCGGGTTGGATTCCAGCGTCCGGATCACCGGCTGCATGGTCTCGACCTTGCGGTGCTCGATCGGGGTGATGAAGCAGAAGGGCTCGCCCTTCTCGAACTTGACCCGGCCCGGACGGGTGAAGAGCCAGTTCATGGTGAAGGGGAAGGGCAGCCAGTCGGTCTCGATCAGGCCGGTCAGCGGCTGGATGCCGTCCTTGTGGTGATTGGGCGAACCGCCGGCGATCAGGCCCCAACCAGGTGGGGTGCGGAACAGATACTGCGGATGCATGGTCAGGACCCCGCGCGAGAAATGCGAGGTCACCACATGGGTCAGGTCGGCGTTCAGCCGTTCCGGCGTGATGACGATGTCGGCCTGGCTGGGCCCGCCGTTCCATTCGGCGGTAAAGGTCAGGGGACACAGAATCTCCCAGCCCGTGGTATTGGCCATGGTCAGCGGCAGGCAGCGATAGGGGTGGCGGCTGGCGAAGGCGTCCATCCAGTTGCGCGACTGCCGGCCCGGCACGAGGTCGGGCGGCGTCGCCGTCATCGGATAGCATTCCAGTTCCACGGCGGGCCTCCGGGCGGTATCGAGGGATGTGTTTGCATCCCTAGCGGCGCCGCATGACCGAAGACAAGCCAACCGAACCCGCGTTTGATCGCGACCGCCTGCTGGACTGGATGGCGGCGAACGACGTGACCCAGACGACCCACCACCACCCCGCCGTCTTCCGCGTCGAGGAGGGGCTGGAGCTCAAGGCCGCCCTGCCCGGCGCCCACACCAAGAACCTGTTCCTCAAGGACAAGAAGGGCCGGCTGTGGCTGATCTCGGCGCGTCAGGACACGGTGGTCGACCTGAAACGGGCCGACAAATGGATCGGCTCGGCGCGGCTCTCGTTCGGCAATGAGGGGCTGTTGTACGAAACCCTCGGCGTCCGCCCCGGCTCGGTGACGGCGCTGGGCCTGATCAATGACCCGGATCAGCGGGTCACCTTCGTGCTCGACAAGGCCTTGTGGGACGCCGACATCGTCAACTTTCACCCGCTGACCAATACGGCCACGACGGCGCTGGCGCAGGCGGACTTCCGGCGGTTCCTGTCGCTGATCGGGCGGGAGGCTTTGGTGGTGGATTTTGACGCATTGATCTGACCGCAGCGGTTCTATCCCGGGCGGGACAATGCTAGACGCCCCGCTTTCCCTGACCCCCACGCCAGCATACGGACGCCGCCATGCCCGCCGCTCCCGACTTTCCCCCTGCGCCGGACCGCGTGGCGCCGAAGCGCGCGCTGATTTCGCTGAGCGACAAGACCGGGCTGGAGGACGCCGCCCGCACCCTGCACGGTCTCGGCGTCGAACTGGTCTCGACCGGCGGCACACGTGCCGCCATCGCCGGTTTCGGCCTGCCGGTGAAGGACGTCGCCGACCTGACCGGCTTCCCCGAGATGATGGACGGCCGGGTCAAGACCCTGCACCCTGTGGTCCATGGCGGCCTGCTGGGGGTGCGTGACGCCGCCGACCACGCCGAGGCCATGGCGACCTACAACATCGGCCCGATCGATATCGTCTGGGTCGACCTGTATCCGTTCGAATCAACCGTTGCTTCGGGCGCCGGTTTCGACGCCGTGGTCGAGAACATCGACATCGGCGGCCCGGCCATGATCCGTTCGGGCTCGAAGAACCACGGCTATGTCGCCGTCTGCGTCGACCAGGCCTCGGTCGCCGAGCTGCTGGAGGCCCTGAAGGGCGACGGGACCACCGATCTGGCCCTGCGGAAGCGCCTCGCCGCCCGCGCCTTCGCTCGCACCGCCGCCTATGACGCCGCCGTCTCCGGCTGGTTCGCGCAGCAAGTCGGCGACACCGCCCCGGCGCGCAAATCCATCGCCGGCGCGCTGGCCCAGACCCTGCGCTATGGCGAGAACCCGCACCAGACGGGCGCCTTCTACCGCACGGGCGACACCCGTCCCGGCGTCGCCCACGCCCGCCAGCTGCAGGGCAAGGAGCTGGGCTACAACAATATCGCCGACGCCGACGCCGCCTATGAGCTGGTCGCCGAGTTCGAGGCCCCGGCCTGTGTCATCGTCAAACACGCCAACCCCTGCGGCGTCGCCGTGGGCAGCGATCTGGCGACGGCCTATGCCCGGGCGCTGGAATGCGACGCCGTCTCGGCCTTCGGCGGCGTCATCGCCGTCAACCGGAGCCTGACCGGAGCCGACGCCCGGCTGATCACCGACATCTTCACCGAGGTGGTCATCGCCCCCGGTGCGGACGAGGAGGCACGGGCTATCTTCGCCGCCAAGAAGAACCTGCGCCTGCTGCTGACAGACGGGCTTCCGGATCCGCTGGCAGCCGGCGAGGTCTATCGCTCGGTGGCCGGCGGCTTCCTGGTCCAGTCGCGCGACCGCAGCCGCATCGCCGCCGCCGACCTGAAGATCGTCACCCGCCGCCAGCCGACGCCGCAGGAGATCGAGGACATGCTGTTCGCCTTCACCGTGGCCAAACACGTGAAGTCGAACGCCATCGTCTATGCGAAGGACGGCCAGACCGCCGGCATCGGCGCCGGCCAGATGAACCGCCGCGACTCGGCCCGTATCGCCGCCATCCGTGCGCGCCAGGCCGGAGAAGCCAAAGGACTGGCCCATTCTCTGGCCCAGGGGTCCGCCTGCGCTTCGGAAGCCTTCTTCCCCTTCGCCGACGGCTTGTTGGAAGCGGTGGCGGCCGGTGCGACGGCGGTGATCCAGCCCGGCGGCTCGATCCGCGATGACGAAGTCATTGCGGCGGCGGACGAGGCGGGGGTGGCCATGGCGTTCACGGGCGTGCGGGTGTTCCGGCACTGAGCGAGAGAGTGATTAGTGGTTGCTGATTAGTGGTTGCTGGATCGGGCTGTGCGCCCTGTTCGCGAAAACCGCCGCTTGCGGCTGCGAACCACTAGCCACCAACCACTAATCACTTCGACGCACCGGCCGCTCCGGCTAAGGTCAGACCCATGCAAACCCTCTCCGCCCGCTGGGCCATGCTCGAACCTCACGTCACCGTGGTCGGCCCCGATGACGACCGGCCGAGGCCGGCCGTGATCCTGTTCCACGGCTGCGGCGGCCTGCGCGACCATCTGCCGAGATATGCGGCGGCAGCTAGGGCGGCCGGGTGGCGGGCCTTTATCGTCGATTCCTATGCGCCGCGCGGCTGGAGCCGCCAGTTTGCCATGGCCACGGTCTGCACCGGCATCCTGCTGCACGGTTCGCAAAGGGCGGGCGACATTCTGGCCGCCCTCCAAGGCGTGTCCCAGCGACGGGACGTGGACGGGTCGAAGGTCGTTCTGGCCGGCTGGAGCCACGGCGGCTGGGGCATCATGGAGGCCATGAGCTCGGACCGGGCCGAAGGTCAGCTGGGCGTCACGGATCCCGGCGCGGTCTCGCTGGACGGGGTCATCGGGACCTGGCTGGCCTATCCCTATGTCGGCATCGGAGCCTTCAACCGGATGCGGCCCTGGCGGCATTGCCCGAAGACCGTTGCCGTGATCTCGCGCACCGACCACCTGACCACGGTGCGCAATGCCGAGCGGGTCTATGACATGGTCCGCAACTGCGGCACCGAGGTCGAGACTTGGGTCGCCGACGGCAGCCACGCCTTCGACGAGCCCATGGCGGCCGGGCCGATGCGTTACCACCCCGAGCTGGCCGCCGAGGCTGAACGACGTTTCGTGCGTCTCCTCGAAGACACGGTGCCGCCGGGGCCGAAGCGTCGGGCGCGCAAGGCGGCTTGACCCCGCCGCGCGGGACCGGCCAAGTCCGTCGCACCGGAGCCCGGGGGGAGCGATGGACAGCCTGGCCTCACGTTGGCGACGCCTGATGCCGCACATTGAACACCTGACGCCAGAGGGCAAAGGTCCATTTCCGACAGTCCTGATTTTTCACGGCTGCGGCGGGGTGCGCGATCATCTGCGCTGGTACGCCCGGGCAGCGGTCGAGGCGGGCTGGGGTGCCCTGATCGTGGACTCTTTCGCCGCGCGCGGCTGGAGCAAGTCTTTCGCCAAACATCTGGTCTGCACCGGCCTGTTGCTGCGCGGGCGGGCGCGGGCCGCCGATGTCCTGGCTGCGGTCCGCTTCGCCGGGTCCATGCCGGCGATCGATCCCACCCGACTGGTGCTGGCAGGCTGGAGCCACGGTGCCTGGTCGATCATGGATATGCTGGCCCAGCCCCTGACCCATCGCGGCGAACTGGGCCTGCGCGACGCCCCGGCGGCCTCCCTGGCCGGGATCCGGGCCGGGTTTTTCGCCTACCCCTACGTCGGGGTCGCCTCGGCCAGCCGCGGCGGCAAGCCCTGGCCACGGGCGCTCAGGGTCTTTTCCGTGGTGCCGCGCAGGGACCATCTGGCCTCAGTCCGCCGGCATATGCGGGCCCTGGCCTCGGTGGTTTCAGGCGGAGGCGAGGTCGAGGTCTGGAGTGTCGACGCCACCCACGCCTTTGACGAACCGGGTCTGAAGGGTCGGGTGCTGGCCTATGACGAGGATCTCGGGGTCGAGGCCCTGCAGCGGTTCCGGGGCTTTCTGCGGTCCGCTGACCGCGCCTGATCGGTCCGGAAATCAGGGTTCGGCAGGGCCGTGGCGAGGCTTGATCGTCACCTCGGCGCGCAGGGAATTGGCGATATAGCAAGCGTCGTGGGCCCGGTGATGCAGGGCATCGATCGCCGCCGCATCGGGGAGGTCCGCGCCCGAAAAGACCACCGCGGGCCGCAGGGTGATGGTGGTGATCGAGGTCCTGCCGCGCGCGTCCCGGCCCAGAACCCCGACGGCCTCGTCGCGATAGGTGTCGACCGTGAACCCATCCCTGGCCGCAAAGGCGAGGAAAAACAGCATGTGGCAGCTGCCCAGGGCCGCGACCAGAGCCTCCTCCGGATCGACCGCGGCAGGGTCGGACAGGGGGACGGGCACGCTGGTCGGGGCCGAGGAGCCGCGCACCACCGCGCCGCCGTCGAACCGCCAGTCATGGGCGCGGCTGTAGCGATTGCCGGTAAATTCCTGATCGCCGCGATGCCATTCCACAGTGGCGAGGTGTTCGCTCATGTCCGTCCTCCCGGGCGTGATGGCCGATCCGTTTAGCGCGACCGCGATGCGAAACCCAGACCACGCCTTGCCCCGGCGCGCGACCCGCCTTATCCCCGGTCCATGGCCGAGCCCCTGATCTGTCCGTCCATCCTTGCCAGCGACTTCGCGATGCTGGGCGAGGAAATTCGCGCGCTGGACGCCGCCGGCGCGGACTGGATCCATGTCGACGTCATGGACGGCCATTTCGTGCCGAACATCACCATCGGCCCGGATGTGGTGAAGGCCCTGCGGCCGCATACGAAACGGCCGTTTGACGTGCATCTGATGGTCGCGCCGGTCGACCCCTGGCTGGAGGCCTATCGCGAGGCGGGCGCCGACATCCTGACCGTCCATCCCGAAAGTGGACCCCATCTGCACCGCACCCTCGGCCGGATCCGCCAGCTGGGCGCAAAGGCCGGGGTCGTGTTGAACCCGGGCACGCCCCTGGCTGTGCTCGAGGAGGTCATCGAGCTCGTCGATCTGGTGCTGCTGATGTCCGTGAATCCGGGCTTTGGCGGCCAGTCCTTTATCGGGACCACCCTGCGCAAGATCGAGCGCGCCCGCGCCCTGCTCGACGCTGCCGGTTCGAAGGCACATCTGCAGGTGGACGGCGGGGTCACCGCCGCCAACGCCGGGGCCTGTGTCGCCGCCGGTGCCGACGCCCTGGTCGCCGGCACGGCCGTGTTCCGGGGCGGGCCCGCCGCCTATGCCGCCAATATCCTGGCGCTGAAATCCGCGTGAACCCGCTCGTTCGTTTTTCCCGAACCAGGGCCGATACGCCCGCGCCCGGGGAGATCCCCGGCCTGCGAGGGGCGCCGATGCGGACGCCGGTGCGAACGGCCGGCGCGACCACCGGCCCCGGCCTGTGGCCGACCGTCATCGGCCGGATTCTGGCCCGACAGCTGTGCATCGAAGTCTACGGCCTCCCGGGCTACAGCCTGACGCTAAAGGGCCCCCTGGTAGAGGCCTTCGCAGCGGCCCCCCGCGACTTCCGGCCAACGGATTCGGCCTCCGGCAAGGCTGTCGTGGATGGCCGCTTCATCCTGGCCGGATCCAGTCTGGAGGCCGCTGCGCCCGAGGATCCATGGAACCGGCCCAGTCCCAGCCGGGCCTTCGCCACAGAGCTCCACGCCTTCGCCTGGCTGCCGTCACTGATACTGCAGGGTGAGCGCGGGGCGCGGGAGGCCGTGCGCCTGACCCTGGCCTGGGGCACCGCCTTTGCACGCTGGTCGCCGTTCGCCTGGGGGCCGGATATTCTTGCCCGGCGAACCCTCAACCTCGCCTGCGCCGCAAGACGGATGGGACAGGTCGCGACCGAGGCCGAGCGGCTCAGGCTGGCGGACATCCTCGGCCGTCAGGGCCGGCAGCTGCTGCGCCCGCCGGGCGGTCTAGCCGGCAGGGCGGAACGTCTGGTGGCTGCGGCAGTGGCCGGCTGTGTGCTGGCCGGCCCGTCCGGTGTCTCGCTGCGCCGCGCCGCCCTGCGCCGACTGCCCGCGGCTCTTGAGCGCACCGTCGGCAAGGACGGCGGCCATGCCTCGCGCAGCCCCGAGGCGGGCCTCGAGCTTCTGCTTGACCTGATGACCCTCGACGACGCCCTGTCGCAACTGTCCGAGACGGGGCCGGACGGGGTCCGGGTCGCGATGCAGCGTCTGACCGCCGCCCTGCGCCTGCTGACCCTGCCCGACGGCCGGCTGGTCACGCTTCAGGGCGGGGGGCCGTCGACAGCGGCGCGGATCGCCGCCGCATGCGCCCATGATGAGGGACCCGCCACGGATCCGCACGGCCGGATGGTGGCGGGAATCGCCCGCATCCGCAGCCCGCTTCTGACCATCGCCGCGGATGTGTCCGGGCCGGCGCGCGGCGCCTGGTCCGTGACGGCCTGCGCCCAGCCGATGGCGCTTGAGATCGTCTGTGGAAAGGACCGGATGGTCACAGGTTGCGGCTGGACCCCGCGCGCGGGCGATCGCCAGGGTCTGCGTCTCTCGCCCGGCCATTCGACCCTGACCCTCGGTGAGGGCTCGACCGCCGAACCCCTCGGCGGGTGGAAAGCCGAACTGATGGGCCACCGGCTGATCGGCCGGCCCTTGCACGTCGATGTCCAGCAGCGCGATGGTGAGGGTGCCGTCTGGCTGGAGGTCGAACATGACGGCTGGGTCCATGAATATGGATTGCTGCATCAGCGCCGCCTGTATCTGGACCAGCGGCTTGATGAACTGAGAGCGGAGGAGCGGCTGCACCCCGCCCCTGCCCAGAGGGACGTCGTCCGCGCCATAGCCGCCCCCTATGCTGTCCGCTTCCAGCTGGAACCGGGGGTTCAGGCCTCACTGGCGCGTGATCGCCGCTCCATCCTGCTGCGCGGCAATTCCGGCCGGGGCTGGTGGTTCCGTACGGATGGGCCGGACGTGGCCATCGAGCCCTCGGTCCATATCGATGAGGGCCTGACCCGCCGCTCCCTGCAGATCGTGGTACGCGGCTCGGCCCGCACCGATTCCGAAACCAAGATTCGCTGGAAGCTGAGTCCGGCAGGCGCGGGAACCGACCCGACCTGACCCCTTGAGACGGCGCGCACGCGCGACCATTTGTGGCCTGCCGTGTTACGCCTTTCCGATACAGGATCGATCCATGAGCCTAGCCGACCCGACCACCCTGCCCCACGATCTGATCAAGGAAGGCTCCGACGCCGGCTTCATGACCGATGTCATCGAGGCCTCGAAGTCACAGCCCGTGCTGGTCGATTTCTGGGCAACCTGGTGCGGGCCGTGCCGGACCCTGACGCCGATGATCGAAAAGGCCGTCCGCGCAGCCGGTGGAGCGGTGAAGCTGGTCAAGATCGACGTCGACAAGAACCCGGCCTATGCCGGGCAGCTTCGGGTCCAGTCGATCCCCACGGTCTACGCCTTCGTCAACGGCCAGCCGGTCGACGGTTTTCAGGGTGCGGTACCGGACAGCCAGCTCAAGGCCTTCATCGACAAGCTGACGGGCGGGACGAGCGCCAACGCTGATATCGAGCAGCTGATGTCGCTGGGCGAGGAATCCCTCATGCTCAACGACCTCGGCGGCGCGGCCCAGGCCTTTGCCCAGGTTCTGACCCTGGAGCCCGCCCATGAACAGGCCATCGCCGGCATGGCGCGGGTCTATCTGGCCGACGGGGACGTCGACCAGGCCCGCCAGACCATCGCCATGGCGCCCCAGGACACGCGGGACACCACCGTCCAGTCCGTCCGGGCCCAGCTGGCGCTGCTGTCCGCCGCTCCGCAGGGTGCGGATGATGAGCTGCTGTCCCGGGTGGCCGCCGACCCGGCCGACCATCAGGCCCGTTATGACCTGTCGCTGGCCCAGGCCGCGTCCGGTGATCTCAAGGCGGCGGTCGACAGCCTGCTGACCATCGTCACCGCCGACCGCGAATGGAACGAACAGGCCGCGCGCAAGCAGCTGCTGGTGGTCTTCGAGGCGGCCGGCGCGACGTCTGATGTGGCCCGCGACGGTCGTCGCCGTCTCTCCTCCATCCTGTTCGCCTAGGAGTCCGGCGTGGCACAGGGATACGTCAGGGCCTCAGACCTGCCACAGGTGATCCCGGTCTTTCCCCTGCCCGGTGCCATCCTGCTGCCGCGGGGGCAGTTGCCGCTCAATGTCTTCGAGCCGCGCTATCTGAACATGATCGATGACGCCATGGCCGGGGACCGGATCATCGGCATGGTCCAGACCCAGGGCGGGCCGCAGAGCCTGCCGGGCCTGTCGCTGATCGGCTGCGCCGGGCGGATCACCAGTTTCGCCGAGACCTCGGACGGCCGTTATCTGATCACCCTGACCGGCTGCGCCCGTTTCCGCCTGACCAGCGAGCTGGCGAGCCAGACGCCCTATCGCCAGATCCGGGCCGATTTTGTACCGTTCGAGGCCGATCTGAGCGCCCCGCCGGTCGATGACGTGGACCTGGACCGCGACGGCCTGCTGGATGCCCTGCGCGCCTATCTGGAGACCCGCGGCCTCGACATCGACTGGGACACGGCCGGGACGGCCCCGCCTGAAGCCCTGGTCAACAGCCTGTCCATGGCCCTGCCGTTCGATCCCCCCGAGAAACAGGCCCTGCTGGAAGCCGTCAGCCTGACCGACCGCTCCCGCGTCCTCACCGCCCTGCTGACCATCGACGCCGCGGGGGACGGGGACGGGGAAGCGCCGTCGATGCAGTGAGGCGAGGGATCCGGGATGAAGCGTGGTGCGTGAGGCGCGTCCAGGGCTCTAAGTGGCCGCTTCATCCCTAGTCCCTCATCCCTGATGCCTGTAACCTTCCTCCATGTCCGACGCCTTCCATACCCCGATCTCCGTTGATCCACGCCTGCTCGAGGTGCTGGTCTGCCCTGTCACACGCGGCAAACTGACCTATGACCGCGAGCGGCAGGAGCTGGTCTCAAAGGGCGCGAAGCTGGCCTTTCCGATCCGCGACGGCGTGCCGATCATGCTGCCGGAGGAAGCGCGGGCGCTGGACTAGACCGCCTCTCCCCGTAGCAACCGCGGCAAATCCCCCGTCGCGCCGCCCGCTTCGTGCATGAAGGCGCGGCGCAGGGGGGCGATGCGGTTGACGGCAGCCATGCCGAGGGTGCGGGCCAGACGCAACGGCGCGATGTCGTTGGAGAACAGCCGCACAAAGCCGTCAAAGCCGGCAGCGAGAGCGGCATTGTCGAACCGGCGCCAGCGGGCGTAGCGGTCCAGCACCGTCTCCGAGCCGATGTCCTCCCCCAGTCGCAGGGCATCGACCAGCACCTCGGCGAGGGCGGCGGCGTCCTTCAGCCCCATGTTCAGCCCCTGGCCCGCGACCGGATGCACCGCATGGGCCGCGTCACCGATCAGGGCGGTGCGCGGCGCGGTCAGCTGTTCGGCCAGCTGCAGGGAGAGGGGATAGACAAAACGTGGTCCCAACACCGTGACGTCTTCCAGAAAGTCGCCGAACCGCCGCATCAGGTGGGACTGGAAAGCCTCATCCGAGGCCGCCTGCAGCGCCGCTCCGCGCCGGGTCGATTCTGTCCAGACCAGGCTGGCCCGGCGCCCGGTCAGCGGCAGGATGGCGAATGGGCCGGACGGCAGGAAGTATTCATGAGCGACGTTGCCATGGTCCCGCCCGAGAGACACCGTCGCGACGACCCCGCTCTGTTCATAACCCCAGCCGACCGTCCCGATACCGGCAGCCTTGCGGACGGTAGAGGCACGGCCTTCCGCAGCCACGACCAGCGGGGCCTCGATCACAGCGCCGTCCGCGAGGGTCACCCGCGACAGGGCCGCGTCCGCCTCGACCTTGACCACCGATGCGGGGGCCCGGACCTCGATCCCGGCCGCCGTCACCGCTTCGGAGAGGGCAAGGCGGATACGGCGGTTTTCGACCAGATAGCCGAGCGGCTCGCCGTCCGTCCGATCACCGATTTCGTCAGCGTCGAAACGCAGGAAGGCGGGGGATTGCGAACCCGTCGCCGCCCCGGGCCGTCGTCCGTCCGTGACCAGAATCCGGTCCATGCGGCAGGCATGGGGCCGCAGGGCCTTACCGATGCCGAGGGCATCCAGCATGCGGAAGGTCGAGAAGGCGATGGCCGTGGACCGCCCGTCAAAGGTCGGCGCCAGCTGGGCGTCGAACGGCTGCGGATCGACCAGAACGACCCTCAGCCCGCCCTGCGCTACGGCGAGCGCAAACGTCGCTCCGGCGAGGCCGGCACCGGCGATAATGACGTCATAGCGGTCGGTCTGGCTCATGGGGCCGTTGTCGCGCCGCAAGAGCTGAACGTCCAGTGCGGCAGAGTGGCTGGTAAACAGCCCTTTAACCCTCCCTGCGCGACAACAGGCAACTGTCCCGTCCGTCCGGAGTTCGTCGCCGCATGTCCGCCGCCCTCGCCATCGGCCAGCGTGCCTGGGTCAGCGCCCGCATCCTGTGGGGCGCGCCGGTCTCGGTAAAATTCCGCGGCGTGCTTCAGGCCCTGCTGGCAGCCCTGCTGCTGGTGGCCCTGATCTCGTGGAATCCTGCGGATCCCAGCCTCAACGCGGCATCGGGGGCCGCCCCGACCAACTGGCTGGGCCTGAACGGGGCCCTGTTCGCCGATCTGTTCATGCAGTCACTGGGTCTGGGAGCCTGGCCTGCCGCCATCCTGCTCATTGCCTTCGGTCTGGCAGCCGCCATCGGCGACGCCATCCAGCAAAGGCCGAAGCCCTCGCCGCTCAAGGCCCTGTCTGCCACGGGCGGCGTCCTGGCGCTTTCGGCGGCCCTGTCGGCCCTGGCGTCGCCGGCGGCCTGGCCGCTGGCCGCGGGCCTCGGCGGCCTGTGGGGTGACGCGACCGTCGGCGTGATCCACTGGATCTGCGACGGCCTTCGCCTGCCCGCTGCGTCGGTCTTCGCCGGCCTGCTGTTCCTGCCGCTCGGCCTGTGGGGCATCGCCTATGCGATCGGCCTGCGGCCTTCAGACCTTCGTGAAGGCCTCGCCTGGGCCCGGGGCATTCGCAACCCGGCGCCACCGGCACCGAAAACTCGCCGCGCCGCCGTCAAGGCCCCGCCGCGCCCGCGCCCGGCGTTGGAGCTGGAGGACGGTCCCGTCCTGCTCGAACCATCCCCGCCATGGGACAACCCGGCCCCCGTCCGCACGGCACCGGAGCCCAAGGTCGCCGCGGCCAAGGTGCCGAAGCCACGCCGTGAGGCCGACGACAGCCAGGCCGCCTTCGATTTCGCCCGCCCCTCGACCGGTTTCGACCTGCCGCCCCTGTCGATGCTGACAAAGCCGGCCAAACGGGTCGCTTCGGTCGATGAGGAGGCCCTGAAACAGAACGCCAAGATGCTGGAGGGCGTACTGCAGGAGTTCGGCGTGCGCGGCGTCATCGACCAGATCCGCCCGGGCCCCGTCGTCACCCTGTACGAACTGGTCCCCGCCCCCGGCGTGAAACACGGGCGGGTCGTGGCCCTGAGCGACGACATCGCCCGCTCGATGTCCGCCCGCGCCTGCCGCATCTCGGTCGTGCCGGGGCGCAACGCCATCGGTATCGAACTGCCCAATGCCCGGCGCGAGACCGTCTATCTGCGCGACCTGCTGGCCTCGACCGAATACGACAAGCCGGCTCACCTGCTGCCCCTGGCCCTGGGCGAGACCATCGGCGGCGAGCCCTATGTCGCCGATCTGGCGCGCATGCCCCACCTGCTGATCGCCGGCACCACCGGCTCGGGCAAGTCGGTCGGGGTCAATGCCATGATCCTGTCGATTCTCTACCGGCACAGCCCGGCGGAGTGCCGCTTCATCATGATCGATCCCAAGATGCTGGAGCTGTCTGTCTATGACGGCATCCCGCACCTGCTGGCGCCGGTCGTCACCGACCCGAAGAAGGCGGTCGTCGCGCTGAAATGGACCGTGCGCGAGATGGAGGACCGCTATCGCCGGATGTCCAAGCTCGGCGTGCGCAATATCGCCTCCTACAACGAGCGCGCCCGCGAGGCCGTGGCCAAGGGTGAGCATTTCGAACGCACCGTCCAGACCGGCTTCGATGAGCAGGGCCGCCCGGTCTATGAATCCGAAAAGATCCGACCCGAACCCCTGCCCTTCCTCGTCGTCGTCATGGACGAGATGGCTGATCTGATGCTGGTCGCCGGCAAGGACGTGGAAGGCGCTGTCCAGCGTCTGGCCCAGATGGCCCGCGCCGCCGGCATTCACCTGATCATGGCCACCCAGCGCCCGTCAGTCGACGTCATCACCGGCACGATCAAGGCCAATTTCCCGACCCGGATCAGCTTCCAGGTCACCTCGAAGATCGACAGCCGGACCATCCTCGGCGAACAGGGTGGCGAGCAGCTGCTGGGCCAGGGCGACATGCTCTATATGGCCGGCGGCGGCCGCATCACCCGCCTGCACGGGCCTTTCGTGACCGATCATGAGGTCGATGAGGTCTGCAAACACCTGCGCAGCCAGGGCGAGCCCGACTATCTCGACCTGATCACCGACGATCCGGATGGCGACGGTGACGCGGCCGGGTTCGATGATGAAGGTGGCGGCTCGGGCGACGACCTCTATGACCGCGCCGTGGCTGTGGTCACCCGCGACCGCAAGGCCTCGACCAGCTACATCCAGCGCCGCCTGCAGATCGGCTATAACCGCGCCGCCTCCCTGATCGAGCGGATGGAGCAGGAGGGCGTGGTCAGCCCCGCCAACCATGCGGGCAAGCGCGATATCCTTGCCGGCCCGCCGCCGATGTAGCCGGTAACGTCGGAGTCCCCACTGCGTTCGGGGCCCGTCGTCCTCGCTTCGAAGCTGAACAGGGCTTCATCGGGGTGCCGGAATATGGTCAGGCTCGCGTCATCCTGCCGCCACTCGCGGATCGCATGACGGCAAGACCAACAACCATCCTGACCCCGGCATTGCCCCGGGATGACGGAGGAGAAGACCCTGATGACCGTCTCACGCCGCGCCTTTGCACTCGGAACCGCCGCCATTGCGGCCCTCGCCGCCATGCCGGCCGCCGCCCAGAGTGAACTGTCGGCCGAGGACCGCGCAACTCTGACCCAGGCCCAGACCTATCTGCAGGGCCTGACCTCGGCCCAGGGCAATTTCGTCGAGACCTCGGGGCCCCAGCGCCGCGAAGGGCGTTTCTGGCTGCAGCGCCCGGGCAAGATGCGCTTCGAATACACCAGTCCGGCCGGCCTGTTGGTCGTGTCGGACGGCAACAACGTCAAACGCTATGACCCGCGCCTCAATGTCTTCCGTCAGGTGCCGCTGGGCGCGACGCCCCTGTCGACCTTCCTGGCCCGCAATGTCCGCTTCGATCAGGGGGTGCGCATCGACCGGGTCACCCGGATGGCGTCGGGTGCCTTCGCCATCACCGCCCGGGACGCCCGCCGTCCGGAGGAGGGCTCTGTCATTCTGTCCTTCGCGGGCAACCCCATTCGCCTGCATGAATGGACCATCCGCGACGCCCAGGGCGGCAGTACCCGGACCCAGCTGACCACCCTGACCCCGGCCTCCAACCTGGCCGCCAGCCTGTTCCAGCTGCGCGACCCGACCCGCCGCCCGGGCCGGAACTGATTTCGCCCGCAGGGCGAGGAGCCGTTTGACATTTTTCGCCGACCGTGGCAGTTTCGTCACAGGTCGGCCGGTGCCGAACTGAACCGTTCCGGATTTCATCCCCTTCCCGGCGGCAAGTGAGACGAACCTTCCAGCGCCCGGTCCCCCCCGACCGGGCGCTTTTTTGTGCTTTCGTCATTCCGGGCGCAGCGCAGCGGAGGCCCGGAATGACGAAAGCAGGGGGTCAACGATCCCTACCCGAAGATGCTAGAGCCACCCCCATGCTTCGTATCGCCACCTGGAACATCAACTCCGTCCGCCTGCGCATCGACCAGGTCGCGCGGTTCGTCGCCGAAAGCGGGACCGACGTCCTCTGCCTGCAGGAGATCAAATGCCTGGAGGACCAGTTCCCGCGCGGAGCCTTTGAGGCCATGGGCCTGCCCTACCTCAAGATCGGCGGTCAGAAGGGCTGGCACGGCGTCGCCATCGCCAGCCGCAAGCCGATCACCGAGGCACCGGTTCTCGATGTCTGCCGCGAGAAACATGCCCGCTGCGTCGGGGTGATGGTCGACGGCGTCGAGGTGCAGAATTTCTACATTCCGGCGGGCGGCGACGTCGCGGACCGGGCGCTGAACCCGAAATTCGATCACAAGATGGATTTCTACGAACGCCTGACCGCCGAAATGGCAGGGCGGGACAAACAGCGGCCCCTCGTGCTGGCGGGCGATTTCAACATCGCGCCGGGCGAGAACGACGTCTGGAACCACCGCTACATGTCGAAGATCGTCAGCCACACCCCGGTCGAGGTCGAGACCCTGCGTCGGTTGCAGGCCGCCGGCGGTTTTGCCGATGTGGTCCGGGACCAGACGCCCGAGCCGACCAAACTGGCCAGCTGGTGGAGCTATCGCGCGGCCGATTTCCGCAAGTCGAACCGTGGCCTGCGCCTCGATCACCTGTGGACCTCACCCGGCCTGACCCCGGCGGTGAAGGCCGGCAGCGCCCGCATCCACGACACCGTCCGCGAATGGACCCAGCCCAGCGACCACGCGCCGGTGACGATGGATCTGGAGGTCTAGGTCACGGCTGCAGCCGGTACCCGCCCGCGTCCGTCAGAAGCAGTCGTGCCTGGCCCGGTTCGGGCTCGATCTTCTGGCGGAGGCGGTAGATGTGGGTTTCCAGGGTGTGGGTGGTGACCCCGGCGTTATAGCCCCAGACCTCGGTCAGCAGTTCCTCGCGCGACACGGCCTTGGCCCCGGCGCGATAGAGGTATTTGAGGATATTGGTTTCCTTCTCGGTCAGGCGGACCTTCTTCGCCTTGTCGTCGATCAGGACCTTGGCCGCCGGGCGGAACTCATAGGGACCAATGCGGAAGACCGCGTCCTCGGACTGTTCGTGGCTGCGCAGATGGGCCCGGATGCGGGCCAGCAGGACCGCAAACCGGAACGGCTTGGTCACATAGTCATTGGCCCCCGACTCCAGCCCCAGAACGGTGTCAGACTCGGAGGACTGGCCGGTCAGCATGATGATCGGGGTCGAAACCCCGTCCTTGCGCAGCAGGCGGCAGGCCTCGCGGCCGTCCATGTCGGGCAGGTCAACATCGAGCAGGATCAGGTCGGCCCGGACCTCACGGCCCATGCGGACCCCTTCGGTCGCGGTCGAGGCCTGGACCGGGCGAAACGCCTCATGCAAGGCCAGCTGCTCGGCCAGGGCTTCGCGCAGGTCGTCGTCGTCGTCGATGATCAGGATGGTCTTGGGCGTAGGCATGGATACCAGAATGGAGAGCGTTGCCCGATCCGCCAAGGGTTGGACCCGAAGCAGCGCGGTTTTCAGTCCCTTCAGGGCGATTCAGAGGGCTTTCGTTCCCCGAACAGCGACGAACCGACGCGGACATGGGTCGCGCCGAAGCGGATCGCGGTCTCATAGTCGCCGCTCATACCCATCGACAGTGCCTGCAGTCCATGACGATGGGCAAGCTTGCGCAGCAGGGCGAAATGCGGTCCCGGTGCCTCGTCGGCGGGAGGAATGCACATCAGGCCTTCGACCATCAGGCCGGCGGCGCGGGCATGGTCGAGCAGTTCGCTGACCCCGCCGGGCAGGACGCCGGCCTTCTGGGGCTCGGCGCCGGTGTTGACCTGGATCAGCACGTGAACCGGTTTGCCGGCACGAGCGCCCGCCGCCGCAAGGGCATCGGCCAGCTTCGGCCGGTCCAGGGTCTCGATGACGTCGAACAGGGCCACGGCCTCGGCGGCCTTGTTCGACTGCAAGGGCCCGATCAGCCGGAGCTCAAGGCCCGGGACGCTGTTGCGACGCCCGCCCCAGCGGCCCTGCGCCTCCTGCACCCGGTTTTCACCAAACACCTTCTGGCCGGCGGCGAGCGCCGCATCGATCGCCCCGGGCGGCTGGGTCTTGGATACCGCGGTCAGGGTCACACTGCCCGGATCCCGGCCCGCGACACCGCAGGCATCGGATATGCCGCGCCGGACACGCTCAAGCCGGGCGGCGACCGCGCTGGACGGCGGAGCGGGATCGGGAGAAGAGAGGGTCATGAACCGGGCGGACGCCAAAATCCTGTGGGAAGCCGCCAGCGTCCTCGCACGGGACGCCGCCAAAGTCAGCCGGGCACGCGATCGGGCCGGGCGGAACCTGCCTCCATTACTGTTCTTCACCGACCCGGACCGGACGCCGCGGCCCTGGGAGACGGCGGCGCGATTGCCGGCAGGCTCTGGCGTGGTGTTCCGGCATTTCGGCCAAGCCGACGCCCGTGAGACGGCCCTGCGGTTGCGGGAGGCGACGCGGGCTCGCGACGGCCTGCTGTTGATCGGGCTGGACACGGACCTTGCCGAGAGGGTCGGGGCCGACGGGGTCCACCTGCCCGGGCGAGCGCTGGATCTGGCGGAGGAGCTCGCCGTGTCCCGGCCGGACTGGATGATCACGGGCGCGGCCCATTCCCGGCCTGCATTGGGCACGCCGGGTCTGACGGCCCTGATCGCATCGCCGGTGTTTCCAGCCGGGGGCCCCTCGTCAGTTCGCCCGGCCCTGGGTCTGGAAGGATTTACCGCATGGGTCGGGGCCGCCCCCTGCCCGGTGTACGCCCTCGGCGGGATCGACAGCGGCAACGTCGGCAGTCTTGCGGGGTCGGGCGCATGCGGGATTGCCGGCGTGTCGGCGTTCCAGGCGGCCTTCGGGCCGGACTAGAAGCGGAAGATCGATTCCAGCCTGAAGCGCGGTGCAGCGCGGCGGTCGGTCTGGGGCGCGCGGGCCGGGTCACTCTCGGTCTCGGCCAGACCGGCGGCGGCGCCGACCCGCAGGCGCGGGTTGACGCGGTAATAGGCTCCAGCCTCAACGTCGCCGAGATTGCTTTCGCGGCCGACCGGCTGGCTGAGATTGAAATCCAGGCCCCAGCGGCCGCGCTCTGTGAACCGCAGGCGCGACGAGCCGGGCTGGGCCGCAGCGGCACGGGCGGCCTGGGCCTCGGACAGGGAAAGAGCGGGCGCGCGGGCGCGCGTCTGGGCACCGGTTGCCTGGGCCGAGGCGACATCCGCCATGGCCATGAGAGCAACTGCCCCGGCCAGTCCGGCGATCTGAGCGCCCATCTTGCGCGTCGTGCGGCGCATGTTCTGCCCTTTTGCGCCAAAACCCGAAGTCATGGCTTCTCTTACTAAGACACCGCTGGACAGTCCGGTCAACGAAACGCTGCACTACCGGGAGGGTTCATTGCGACTCCGGAAGACTCCTGTGGCGCGAGCATCACGCGAATCCGCCCCGGGGCTCCGGTTACACCCGATCCGTCGGGTTCACTCCGGGTCGTAATGCGTCTTCGCCTTGTCATGGCCCCTTTTCGCCGTGTTATAGAGCATCGCATCTGCCCGGTTCGTGTTCGGTCAGGGTCACCGCGCGCCTTGGAACGGGTCCGCGGCACGTTACATTCTTATGGAGAAGTCCTGATGGTGCTGGTTCGCGGCGCGACGGTCGCCCTGATCACCTCGTGTGTTCTGCTCAGCAGCTGTGGCGGCAACCGCCCGTTCGGCCCCACCGTGGGCGAGGTTTTCAGCGGTGTGGGCAGCGCGCGGGCTTCCGCCGAGGCGCAGACGGGCATTGGCGTCAACGCCTTCCTGTGGCGTGCCACCCTGGACACCTTGAGTTTCATGCCGCTGGCCAATGCCGACCCGTGGGGCGGGGTGATCAACTATGGTTGGTATATCGACCCCCAGACGCCGAACGAGCGTTTTAAGGCGACCGTCTTCATCCTTGATCGCCGCCTGCGTGCCGACGCTCTCAATGTCAGCATCACCAAACAGGTCATCCGCCCCGGCTGCACCCCCAATCCGGCTGATGCCGACGCCGAGGTCGACACCGCCGGCTGCTGGACCGGTGCCCGGGTCTCGGCCCAGACGGAAACGGACCTGGAAAACGCCATCCTGACCAAGGCGCGCCAGCTCAACCTTTCGAACGCCGGCTGAACATCCCTCCCATAGCCTAGCCTCCGTCGGGCCTGTTCCTGAAGGAGCAGCCTGAAAGACTCCCGTGGCCAAGACACCGGTTCGCTACGAACCCAAGATCGCAGAACCCCGCCAGCAGGCCCGCTGGGCGGCCGCCGACGCCTTCCGCATTCCCACCGAAGGGACCGGACGGCCCAAATACTATGTGCTGGAGATGTTCCCCTATCCGTCCGGGGCCATCCACATGGGCCACGCGCGGAATTACGTCATGGGCGACGTCGTGGCGCGGTCGAAACGGGCGCAGGGGTTCGATGTCCTGCATCCCATGGGCTGGGACGCTTTCGGACTTCCCGCCGAGAACGCCGCCATCGAGCGGGGGATCCATCCCGGCGACTGGACCTGGTCCAACATCGCCGCCATGCGCGACCAGCTGAAGCTGCTGGGTCTGTCCCTTGACTGGAGCCGGGAGTTCGCCACCTGCGACCCGGCCTATTACGGCAAACAGCAGGCCTGGTTTCTCGAACTGCTCAAGCGGGGGCTGGTCTATCGCAAGGATTCGGTCGTCAACTGGGATCCGGTCGACAATACGGTTCTGGCCAATGAACAGGTGGTCGACGGTCGGGGTTGGCGCTCGGGCGCCGTGGTCGAGAAGCGCAAGCTGAACCAGTGGTTCCTGCGCATCACCGACTATGCCGACGACCTGATCGAGGGCCTCAAGGAGCTGGAAGGCCGCTGGCCCGACAAGGTCCGGCTGATGCAGGAGAACTGGATCGGCAAGAGCCGCGGCGCGACCCTCTGGTGGGATATCGCCGAGGCCCCCGCCTTCCTGCCGGCGTCCGCGCCGGGAGAGCCGAACCACGCTCGCGATCCGGTCGAGGTCTACACCACCCGGCCGGACACCCTGTTCGGAGCCAGCTTCCTGGCGCTTGCGCCCGACCACCCCCTGACCCGGGCGATCGCCGCCCATCGACCGGACGTAGCGGCCTTCATGGCGACCTGCGCCCAGTCGGGAACCAGCGAGGCCGATATCGAGAAGGCCGAGAAGCTGGGGGTCGATCTCGGCGTCCGCGTCCGCCATCCCTTCGACGCCGACCGGACCGTGCCGGTCTGGGCGGCCAATTTCGTGCTGTCGACCTATGGGTCCGGGGCCATCTTCGGTTGCCCGGCGCACGATCAACGGGACCTCGACTTCGCGCGCAAATACGACCTACCGGTCATCCCGGTCGTGAGACCTGATGACACGACCGCCGATTTCTCTGTTGGATCAGAGGCCTATGTGGGGCCGGGGCGGCTGTTCAACTCCGGATTCATGGACGGGATGGAGGTCGAGCCCGCGAAGGCCGAAGCCATCGCCCGCCTCGAGGCCGCCGGCCAGGGCGAGGGGGCGACCCTCTATAGGCTGCGCGACTGGGGCGTGAGCCGCCAGCGCTACTGGGGATGTCCCATTCCCGTGATCCACTGCGCGACCTGCGGCCCCGTGGGCGTTCCGGCTGATCAGCTTCCCGTCGAACTGCCGAGGGACGTGACCTTCGACACCCCGGGCAATCCGCTGGATCGCCATCCGACCTGGAAGCACGTCACCTGCCCATCCTGCGGAAAAGAGGCCGTCCGCGAGACCGACACCCTCGATACCTTCGTCGATTCCAGCTGGTATTTCGCCCGCTTCACCGATCCGACGGCGGCCGAGCCGATTTCCCGCGCCGCCGCCGACAAATGGCTGCCGGTTGACCAGTATATCGGCGGCGTCGAGCACGCGGTCCTGCACCTGCTGTATGCCCGGTTCATCAGCCGCGCGCTCTCGGACGCCGGGCTGATGTCGGCGCGTGAGCCCTTCGCCGGCCTGTTCACCCAGGGGATGGTGGTCCACGAGACCTATCGCCGCGCCGACGGTGCCTGGGTCGAGCCCACCGATGTCGAACTGGCCAACGACGCCGGCGATCGCTCCGCCCGGCAACTCTCGACGGGAGAGATGCTGACGATCGGCGACATCGAGAAGATGTCCAAGTCGAAGAAGAACGTCGTCGCCCCGCAGGAAATCGTCGACACCTATGGCGTGGATGCCGGGCGGCTGTTCGTCCTGTCAGACAGCCCGCCGGAGCGTGACGTGCAATGGACGCCGGGAGGCGTCGAGGGCGCGTCCCGCTTCGTTCAGCGCGTCTGGACCGAGGTCGACAGTTTCGACCCTGACGCCCCTCCCCATGAATCCGACGCCGCCCTGATCCGCGAGACCCACAAGGCCATCAAGGCCGTCTCGGAAGGCGTCAGCGGCTTCCGTTTCAACTCGGCCATTGCCAAACTCTATGCCTTCGTGGCCGTGGTCCGGGATCATGGGGCGGCGGGGAGTGTCGCGCGACGGGAGGCCCTGTCGGCCCTGATCCGGCTGGTCGCCCCCTTCACACCCCACCTGGCCGAGGAATGCTGGACGCGCATCGGTGAAGAGGGGATGGTGCTGGATGCGCCCTGGCCGGCCTTCTATCCGGCATTGGCAACCGACGATGAGGTGACCCTGCCCATCCAGGTCAATGGCAAGCGGCGCGGAGAAATCCGGGTCGCCCGCGGACTGGAGCCGGCAGAGGTCGAGGCCCTTGTCATGGCGGACGCCGATGTTCAGGCGCGGCTGGAGGGTCAGACGGTGAGGAAGATCGTGGTGGTCAAGGATCGCATCGTGAATCTGGTGGTCGGCTGATGCGGGCCCTCATTCTGGCAGTTGTCGCGGTGATGGGACTTTCGGGTTGCGGGTTCACGCCGCTTTACGGCGAGACCGGGGTGGGCGCTTCCCTCGCGCGCATCGCCGTAACGACCCAGGATGACCGGCTCGGCTATCGGGTGCGCGAGCAGCTTGAGGACGTGCTCGGCCGCGACGGCGCACAGGCACCCCTCTGGCGTCTCGAGACCGCGCTGGAGCAGTCGCGGCGTCCGCTGGGTCGACGTATCGACGACACGGCGACCCGCTACGAGCTCACCGTGCGCGGGGCCTGGACCCTGACCCCTACCGGGGGAGGCCCGACCGCTTCCGGCGTCCAGACCGTCACCATCACCTATGCCTCGGCCGACCAGCCCTTCGCGGCCATCGCCGCCCAGCAGGACGGGGAAGAAAGGGCCGCCGACGAGTTGGCCCGGTTGATCCGGCTCGACCTGATGCGAGCCCTGTCCGACCAGTGACGGCCACCTCCTCTCCATGGCTGCGCCAGAGCCTTCTCACGCACGCGGGGCGTCGATGATTCTAGCAAAGCGCCCGGAGGTCGATCGCTTCCTGAAGGCACCGGATCGGGGCGTCCGGGCGGCCGTGATCCACGGCAAGGACCGGTCCGGCGTGGGGGAACGGGCTGAAATCCTGTGCAAGGCCATTACACCGGACCTCAACGACCCCTTCAACGTCACCCTGCTGACAGACAGCGACATCGACGGTGACGGAGCCCGGCTTGAAGAGGCTCTGACCGCCCTTTCCATGATCGGGGGCCGGCGGCTCGTTCGGGTCCGGCTGGGGTCAGAGAAGGTCGCGGTCGACAAGGCCCTGGCGACCGCTCTCAAGGTCCATGCCGAGGGTGGCTACAATCCCGATGCCATGCTGGTCATCGAGGCGGGGCCGCTGGGCCGGGACTCGGCCCTGCGAAAGGCTGCCGAATTGGCCGAGGGGGCCGTGGGCATCGCCTGCTATGAGGACGAGACCGGCGACGTGGCCCGGATGACGCGCGAGGCCCTGGCCGCCGACAAGGTCGGACTGACCGGAGACGCCCTCGACTGTTTCGTCAGCCGCTTGCCCCGTGAGCGTGGCCTGATGCGGCAGGAGATCGAGCGGCTGGCGCTCTATATCGGCCCCGGGTCGGGCAAGACCATGGATCTGGAAGAACTGGAGCGTCACCTCGGTGTGGAGGCCGATGCCTCCTTGCAGGATGCGGCGCTTCAGGCCTTCGGTGGCCGGCCCGCGCCCGCCCAGTCCGGCCTTCGCCGCGCCCTCGCAGAGGGCGAATCGCCTGTCATGGCAGTGAGACAAGCGTCTGTGCACCTGGGCAAGCTGCGTCGGATCCATCTGCTTCAGGCCAATGGCGCGGGCGCCAAGGAGGCGGCCAAGGCAGCCGGTGTGTTCTGGAAACAGGAGGCCGAAATGCTGCGTCAGGCCCGCTGCTGGCGGCTGGATGACCTCGACCGGGTCCTGGACAGTGTGAATGCGGCCGATGTAGCGACCAAGACGACGGGCTCACCCGACCAACTGATCGCAGAACGCCTGCTGCTGGAGATTTCAGCCCGGGCCAGGCGGCTGGGGCTCTAGAGCCCGATCCCACCGGGAGAGGTCCACCAATGCGGTCAATCAGGCTCCGGCATTCGTCCTGTTCGAGCCCCGGGACCTGACGCGTTGCGGTTCCAGTCGATTTCAGTCCAGACCGGTCAGCCGCGCTTGGAGGCCTTGCGGAAAGCCGGCTTTGCGAGGGCCGCGCTGCGGGCCTGCTGGGCCTTTTCCTCCGCGCGCGCCGAGGCGGGAAGGCCGCTGTGGGCGCGACCGCTCCCCGCCTTCTTCGCCGCGAGTGCGCGCTTCATGGCTTCGGCCGTCGGATTGGAAGGCTGGTCGTTCATCGCGACAGCCTAGCACAGGCTGAGCTCAGCCGCGCATCAATCGGCGGCACAGGTCGTCCAGCTGTTCCAGGTTGCCGTAGGCGATGGTCAACTCGCCCTTTCCGCCCCGGTCGGCCAGCTGGACCCGGAGGCCGAGCGCGTCCGCCAGGTCCTGTTCCAGCGCGGCCACATCAGCCGAACCTTCGCCGCCCGCGGCAGCGTTTCCGGGCTTGCGGCCCCTGGACCCCTCTGCGGCCCGGCGGGCCAGGGCCTCCGCCTGACGAACGTTCAGTCCCTCCGACACAATCTGGTCGGCGAGGGTGACAGGGTCCGGCGCCGTGATCAGGGCGCGGGCGTGGCCGGCGCTCAGCTTGCCTGTACGGACATGCTGCAGCACCCCTTCAGGCAGTTGCAGCAGGCGCAGGATGTTTGCCACATGACTGCGACTCTTGCCGACCACGCCGGCGACGGCATCCTGGGTCCGCCCGAACCGCTCCATCAGCGTCCGGTAGGCATCGGCTTCCTCGAGCGGATTAAGATCCGCGCGCTGGACGTTCTCAATGATGGCGACCTCGAACACAGCGACATCGTCCATCTCCTTGACGATGATCGGGGCCTCGGTCAGGCGGGCCAGCTGGGCCGCGCGCCAGCGGCGTTCGCCGGCGATGATCTGCCAGACGCCATCCTCCTTCGGATGAGACCGGACGAGAATGGGTTGAAGCACCCCCTTGTCCCGGATCGAGGCGGCCAGCTCTTCCAGATCGTCGCGGTCGAAGATCTTCCTTGGCTGATCCGGGTTGGGCCTGAGGCTTTCTATCGGGGCCATCTGGACGCCGGCGGGCGCGGACGCTCCGTCGACCGCCGCGCTCTCGGCCACCTGTTCTCCGAGAAGGGCGGAGAGGCCTCGACCCAAACCGCGATTCTGTGACCCGCGCTGACGTTCACTCACCTGACTGATTCCGTTCGTTTATTCATGGTCATGCGGCCTGTAGCCGACGGGATTTCTCGCGGGCGACGACCTCGCGGGCGAGGCGCAGATAGGCCTGGCTGCCCGCGCATTTCAGATCATAGATCAGGGCGGGCTTGCCAAATGACGGGGCCTCGGCAACCCGGACGTTCCGCGGGATCACGGCATCATAGACCTTGTCCCCGAAATGGCTGCGCACATCCGCCGCGACCTGTCCCGAAAGGGTGCTGCGCCGGTCGTACATGGTCAGGACCAGGCCCTGGATCTCCAGGGTCGGGTTCAGGCTCTGCCTCACCATCTCGATGGTCTTCATGAGTTGGGTCAGGCCCTCGAGGGCGAAAAACTCGCACTGTAGCGGCACCAGGACCGCATCAGCGGCCGCCATGGCGTTCAGGGTCAACAGATTGAGCGACGGCGGGCAATCGATCAGGACATAGTCATACCGGGTCTGACCCTCTGCGCCCTGGCCCTGCAGGGCGTCGCGGAGTCGAAAGGAGCGACGATCGGCCTGACTGAGCTCGATCTCGACGCCCGACATGTCGGCGTCAGCGGGCACGATATCGAGGCCCGGCACCGTCGTCGGAACAGCAGAATCATCGACCGAACGCCCGTCCACAATGACGTCGTAGATCGTGACCCGGCGCGTTTCACGCGGAACACCCAGGCCGGTGGAGGCATTCCCCTGGGGATCCATGTCAACGATCAGAACCTTCTCGCCGATCGCTGCGAGGGCCGTGCCGAGGTTGATCGCCGTGGTGGTCTTGCCCACCCCGCCCTTCTGATTGGAGACCGCAAGGACTCTCGTACGCGTCTGGGAGATCTTACCGGCTTTGGACACGACGGAGACTCCGGACGGAAACGATACGGCCGCGCGGATCGCTGCGCGAGACAGAAAGCAGGCTATCGAACTGCCAGACCTTGCGGGCTTCGATCAACTCAGCCTCGGCCTTTTCCCCCTTGAGAAACAGGCCCTGTGCGCCACGCTGTAGATAAGGCTGTGCATAGCCCAGGAGTCGGTCCATCGGAGCCAGGGCGCGAGCCGTGACAACCTCGACCTTCAGACGCTGGTCCTCGGCCCGGCCATTGACCACTGTGGCTCGAAGCGACAGGGCGTCGACAACCTCCTGCAGGAACCGGCAGCGCTTGCCGAGGCTGTCGACCAGCCAGACATGACTGTCGGTGTGGTCCTTGAGCAGGATAGCCAGAACCAGGCCGGGGAAGCCGGCACCGGCGCCCAGATCTGCCCAGGTTGAGGCACCAGGGACCAGATCGAGCAGTTGGGCGGAGTCGAGAATATGTCGGTTCCAGACATCCGGCAGGGTGTCGGGGCCGATCAGGTTCATGACCGCATTGGCTGCGGTCAGTCGCTCGATCAGTGTTTCGAGATCCGCCATCTGCGCCGGGGTCGCGCCGCGAAGGGCCTGAAAGGCCGCCGCATCGAGCGTGCTCACACCGGCACCTTCGCCTTCTTCACATACGAGAGCAGGGCCGTCAGGGCCCCGGGTGTCATGCCCTCTATGCGTCCCGCCTGACCGAGCGTCCGCGGCTGCACCAGGGCCAGCTTCTCGCGCACCTCATTGGAGAGGCTGCCGATGGCGGCGTAGTCGAGGTCGACAGGCAGGGCCAGCGACTCTTCGTGCCGAAGCGCTGCTGCATCCGAGGCCTGACGGTCAAGATAGCCCGCGTAGCCGGCATCGATTTCAACCTGCTCCCGCACCTGGGCGGACCATCCGACGATCTCGGGCCGGATGGATGCGAAAGTGGACAGGGTCACGCCCGGGAAGGCCAGAAGATCGCGGATGGAGCGGCGCTGGCCGTCGGCATTGACGTGGATCCCGAGCGCTGCAGCCTCCTTGGGTGTAAACACGGTTTCACGTGAAACAACCGAGGCCTCCGCCAGCTGGGCGGCCTTGGCTGCAAAAGCCCGGGCCCGATCGGGGGACACGAGACCGCTGTTGATCGCGAGCGGGGTTAGCCGCTGGTCGGCATTGTCGGCCCGCAGGGTCAAACGGTACTCGGCGCGGCTGGTAAACATCCGGTAGGGCTCGGTCACCCCCCGCGTAACCAGATCGTCGACCATGACCCCTATATAGGCCTGGTCGCGTCCGAAGATGACCGGATCGCAGCCTGAGGCCGCCCGGGCCGCGTTCAACCCGGCCAGCAGCCCTTGGGCGCCGGCCTCCTCATAGCCCGTGGTGCCGTTGATCTGGCCGGCCAGATAGAGGCCGGGCAACCGCTTGACCTCCAGCGCCGGGGTCAGGGCGCGCGGGTCGACATAGTCATATTCAATGGCGTAGCCGAAACGGAAAACCTCGACGGACTCCAGCCCCGGGATCGTTCGCAGGAAGGCAAACTGGGTCGCATCCGAAACAGAGGTCGAGATGCCGTTGGGATAGACGGTCGGATCGTCCAGGCCTTCGGGCTCAAGAAAGATCTGGTGCGAGGACTTGTCCGAAAACCGGACCACCTTGTCCTCGATCGAAGGGCAGTAGCGCGGGCCGCGGCCGGACAGATGGCCGCCATAAACCGCACTGTCGCCGAGATTATCGGCGATGATCCTGTGTGTGGCCTCGGTCGTATGGGTCACGCCGCAGGCGATCTGGGGCACGTCGATCCGTTCGGTCAGGAAGCTGAACGGCACCGGCTCGGCATCGGCCTGCTGCATCTCCAGCCGGTCCCAACCGATGGTCCGGCCGTCGAGGCGCGCGGGGGTGCCGGTCTTGAGCCGGCCCATCTGCAGGCCGGAACCGTAGAGGTCAGCCGCCAGGCCGGTGGAGGGGGCCTCGCCGTGACGTCCGGCCGGGATGCGTTGGTCGCCCTTGTGAATGACGCCGTTCAGGAAGGTGCCGGTGGTCAGGACCACAGCGCCGGCGCGCAGTTCGACGCCCTCCCCCGTCACCACCCCGACGACCCGGTCGCCGTTCAGGATCAGCCGCTCTGCCGTCCCGGCCATCAGGGACAGGTTGGGCGTCTGCGCCAGTTCGGCCTGCATGGCCTCGCGGTAAAGCCGTCGGTCGATCTGGCTACGCGGCCCCTGCACGGCCGCCCCCTTGGACCGGTTCAGCAGGCGGAACTGGATCCCGGCCTTATCACCCAGTCGGGCCATCAGACCGTCCATGGCATCGATCTCGCGGACCAGATGGCCCTTGCCCAGACCGCCGATGGCCGGGTTGCAGGACATTTCTCCGATGGTCTCGAGCTTCTGGGTCAGCAGCACGGTGCGCGCGCCCACGCGCGCAGACGCCGCCGCCGCCTCGCAGCCCGCATGCCCGCCGCCGATGACAATGACGTCAAAACCCTTCATGGCCGGGCACATAGGGCAAAACCGCCCCTTTCGCCACCTCCGCCGCCGGGGTGTTTCACGTGAAACCGGCTATTTGCCGATGCAGAAGGTCGAGAAGACCTCACCCAGTATGTCCTCAACGCCGATGGCACCAGTGACCCGGGCGAGGGCCTCGGCAGCCCGGCGTAGATCGTCCCCGGCCATTTCCGGTGAAGCCTCCAACGCTGTCCGTGCGGCCTCGACCGCCGCAAGCGCCTCAACAAGCCGACGGCGGTGCCGCTCGCGGGTCACCGCCGGAAAATCTGTCCCGGCCAGGTCACGAGACAGTCGGGTGGAAATCCAGCCGAGCAGATCGCCCAGACCCATACCGGTCACCGTGCTCACG
>Ga0114981_10000059_pt1 | contig 58453 bp, 56 predicted proteins | sample S_140806_MF_Meta_FD_87028 | JGI IMG/M metagenome (GOLD analysis project Ga0114981, IMG submission 87028) | Freshwater microbial communities from Lake Simoncouche, Canada to study carbon cycling - S_140806_MF_MetaG | ecosystem: Environmental > Aquatic > Freshwater > Lake | place: Lake...
GGTGTCATGATTTGAGGACGTCGACTGTGTGTGGGATCGTGACCGTGCGCGAGGTCAGAGACTGTGCAGTCCGGCGTGGGCGGTGCCGGTAGCGGCGCGACCGATCGACCAAGCCGTCAGGGCGAATTCGCCGAACGCATCTTGCGACGCTTTTCACCGGTGGGGCGTTGCAGCGAACTCCCGGCGGCATTTCGCAGAATGGGCCCTTGCCGGCATCGCCGCCGCGCCACCACTGGGTTCCAAGGCGTTCGTGACCATACCAACCTGATAGAGAATCGAGGAAGTGGCGGTTCTGGCTGTCCGACGGCAACCTGGCTCCAATCGTTGCCGGTTGGGGACGGGGCGGGATGCCGGTGCCTCTTGGCCAAGGCGGCCGAGACGGCAGGCGCGAGCTCCCGATGCGATTGTCGCCGCCGCTGAAGGGGACCTGCTTGCCGGCCGCACGGAGTTCCGTCAGTGCCACCAGCGCCGCCCGAAGGGGGAAGGGGAAGGACGTTTTCTGCTCGACCGAACTTGGTTGTCTGTGCCCCGTCGAAGGCGGCTATATCGGCTGGTGAACGGGAAGGTGACGAGATGACCGATTCGGACCTGCCGTTCGCCGGCGTCGAGATGGGGGGCACCAAATGCGTTTGTCTGCTGGCCACAGGGCCCGGCGACATCCGCGAGGAGGTCCGGATTCCGACCACGACGCCGACGGAAACCCTGGCGGCCATCGATGCGGTCCTGGTCCGCTGGCAGGCGCAGTTCGGCTTTCAGGCCATCGGCGTAGCGGGCTTCGGCCCGCTTGAACTCGACCCGGCCTCGCCGCTCCATGGAACCCTCGTCAATACGCCCAAGCCCGGCTGGACTGGCACCAACCTGCTGGCCGGACTGACGCGCTTCGGCGTCCCGGTCGGTCTGGATACTGACGTCAATGGCGCGGCCCTGGCGGAAGGGCGGTGGGGCGGAGCCCGGGGGTTGGACAGCTATGCCTATGTGACGGTGGGCACCGGGATCGGCGTGGGCTCTGTCATCCGGGGACAAACCGCACGGGGGTTGGGGCATTCGGAAGCGGGTCATCTGCGGATCCCCCGTATGGCCGGGCGGACCTGGCCAGGGTCCTGTCCCTTCCATGGGGATTGCGTCGAGGGTCTGGCGTCCGGACCTGCGATCCAGGCGCAGGCCGGTGTTCCCGCCGTCGACCTGCCACCGACCGACCCGATCTGGACGGAGGTCGTTCATGCGCTCGCCGCCCTGATGCACAATCTGGTCCTGACGACCGCCCCGCAGAGGATTCTGATCGGCGGCGGCGTCATCGCCGGACAGCCCTTTCTGCTGCCCCCGGTGCGTCAGGCCCTTGTTGAATCCCTGAACGGCTATGGTGTGGCCCCGGCCATCGCTGCGGACATCGAGGCCTTCGTCGCCGCGCCCGCCCTGGGAACATCGGCCGGGCCCCTCGGCGCGGTGGCACTGGCGCAGGCTGCCGGAAGCCGCGTCGGACGCCCTGTCTGACGACAGCCGCCTGAAACGTCGGTAGCCGCGCGCCCTGCGGCTCTTTCCTGGCGATCAGCCTGTCAACCGGGATGCTTCAGCCGGTCGCGATACTCGCGCGCCGTCATGCCGAAGCGTTCACGGAACCGTGCCGAAAAATGCGACGGTGAAGAAAACCCCGATGCATAGGCGATCTCCGAAAGCTGCAGGTTGGTCGTGGCTATCCAGCGCGACGCGATGTGCAGCCGGAAGGCGGTGACATAGTCGGAGTAGCCACAGCCGAATACTGCGGCGAACCGGCGAGAAAAATAGGCGGGTGACAGGTGACTGATCGCAGCGGCCTCGCGGAGTGGAACCGGATTGCCCGGGTCGGCGCGCAACCGCTCGAGGATCGGCATGAAGCGGGCGAGCTGGGTGGCCCGCTCAGGCATCGCCTCTGCCCTGACCTGCGGGATCTGGCAAAGCGCATGCATGATGAGGCCGACAATCTGATCGATCAATGGATCGGCAGGATTGGCAGCGGCAACATCGGATAGCCAGTCGGCGAGGACTGCGAGGCGTGTTTTCATGCCCTGGTCCGGGTTCACGCAGAACGGCCCGGCGGGAACCGGCACATTGGTCACCCGTGTCAGGACGTAGGGGTCGACCTGGATCAAGGTCCAGTTCTTGGGACCGGCCTCGAAGTGGAAGTCGTGATAGCGCATCGTCGGCGCAAAGACCGCACAGCCGGGCGTGATCGGAAAGCTCAGCGTGTCGCACTCGAAATGGCCGCGGGTCTCTCCGAACAGGACGATCTCTGCGACATCATGAAAATGCAGCAGTCGCGCGGACGGTGGTGCCGAAGCCGACGCTGTTACACGGGTGACGAGCGCATTGATCCCAAGCGGAAGGCGAACGGGCTCGCAGATGGGTTGAACGACCATTGGGCAATATGCTGACAGTCTTGCCGGGGTGGCAACGGCCTGGAGGGCTCAGGGGATCAGGAACAGCGCCGTCTGCCAAGGCCGCAATGCGGCAGTGCCGCCGCCGATCAGGTCGGGACCTGTGCTGCCGGGGCCAGTGTAGTCGACCGCTTCCGCCGACAGATTGCTGACAATCACCAGCCGTTGATCTGCGGTACTTCGCGCCACGATCAGCAATCTCGGGTCACCATCGATCACGGCCTGCTCGCCCGTGACCAGCGCGGCATGGGTCCGGCGCAGGCTGGCGAGCCTGCGATAGTGGTTCAGCAGCGAGTCCGGACGAAGCTGCTGCTCCTCGACCGAAATCCCGTCGTGATCGCGGGCATAGCGCTGATCCCAGAACCGTTCACCCGGGCGCCGGTACCAGATGGCCTGCTCCGGCGCGGCATCGATTGCGGCCCATTTGAACGCTTCGCGCACCGGAATGTCGGCTTCATCCGTCTGATAGCCGGCGTCCTTCCGGCCGCGCGTCCCCAGTTCCTGCCCGTAGTAGAGGATCGGGGTGCCCCGGAGCAGAAAAACGAGGGCCGCCGCCGAGCGCAGCTTTTCAGGTGTCATCCCCGGGTCGGAGGCGATGCGGCTGACGTCGTGGTTCTCTGCGAAGATCAACTGGGCCTTGCCGGCCGGGGTGACCTCTCCGGTGCGATTGATGGCTGTGACCAGGGCCGTGCGATCCCAGCTCCGGATGGCCTCATGGATTGGAAAGGCGAATACGGCGCTGGTATCGGCCCGGGTCAGGTAGTCCTCGCCGTACTGCCAGTCCCATTGCTCGGCGATGAGGGCAATGTCGGGATTGATGGCCCGCAGTCTGTCGAAGGCCGGTCTCCAGAAGTCGGCAAACAGATTGGTCAGAATGCCTTTGGAATCGAGATCGTCCATCATGTGGTCGAGCCGAAAGCCGTCGGCACCGTCGGTGAAGTCGCCGTCGCGGTTCGGATCCACCCAGTCGTGCAGATAGGCGTCAAAATAGGTCACGACCCCGGGATGGCTGAGGTTGACGGTTGTCACGCCATGGGTGTCGCGGTTGAAGTGGCGGATCTCACGCAGACCGAAAGGCCCTTCTTCGGCGATGCCTGCCGCGCGGTCGTCCCACAGCATGTAGTCGGCGTAGGGCGAGTTACGATCGGCCATGGCAGCCGCCCACCAGGGGTGGCCGCCGGCCAGGTACTGGAACTCCATGTCGAGATAGATCTTCATCCCCGCCGCGTGGACCGCCGCGACCAGGGCCCGATAGTCTTCCATCGTCCCGTAGCGGGGGTCGATGCCTTCAAAGTCCGTGGCGAAATAGTTGTGATAGACCCGGCTGGGGTAGAGCGGGGTCAGCAGGATGGCCGTGACGCCGAGGCTTTTAAGATAGGGCAGGCCCTGCCGGACACCCGTGAGGTCGCCGTGACCGTCGCCGTTGCTGTCGCGAAAGCTGCGCTGGAAGATGTGATAGACGACCTCGTTCTCCAGCACATTGCGGGGAGCCTGGACGGTGTTGGAGCCGGGCACGCTCGCTGCGGCGGAGTTGGCGTACAGGGCGAGCAGGATCGCCAGGCAGATCAGCAAGCGGTTCATTGCGAGGCGCCTTTCAGAGAGAGGGAATTGCGGGAGACAAGGGACCAGAGCAGGGCCGAGAGACCGAGGAACAGACCGGACAGGCCGAACACCACGCCCTTGTCATCGGCCGCCGCCACCAGGGTGCCGATCCCGAGGCTGGTTACCAGCTGGGGCAGGACGACCGACAGGTTGAACAGGCCCATGAACAGACCCATGCGTGTCGGAGCCACCCGGTCCGACATGATCGCAAAGGGCAGGCTGACGATCGAGCCCCAGCCGATGCCGCACAGGGCCATCAGGGCGTAGAGCTGCCAGGGTGCGGTTACGAACAGCCAGATCGCCAGGCATCCGGCGGCCATCACGGCCACCGCCGCTACGTGCACGGGCAGCGCGCCGGCACGTCGCGCCAGTTGGCCAAGCAGGAGGGGGGCCAGGGCGGCGACTCCGTTCATCGCCAGAAAGGCGAGGGCGGTCACCTGGCCGAGGGCGGCATCGTCCAACCCGGGCATCCGGCCCTGCAGGAAGCTGACCATATAGACGAAGATCGGTTGGACCCCCAGCCAGCATAAGGCACTTGCCGCGACCATGCGGCGAAAGCCGGTGTGTCGATCCTCCCGCCCGAAGAAGGCGTGGGCGACGAGCCCAAGGGTTGCAAGCGTGCACAGGAGTTCAGCCGTGCCGCCGGAAAGGTCTGCATCCGTCATCCGGATGCCCAGGCCGTAGATGTCGTAGATGAGGATCGCCCAGAGCGGAGACAGTGATCTCAAGGTCGCGCCCCAGTCGTTTTCCGGGATGGAGGAGGGCGCGGCGGGCTGCGCCCCGGCCGGCGGCCGAGAGGCCGCTGGTAGGTCTGCCGACAGGGCAGCGGGTTCGGTCACCAGCAGCGAAGGCACGATCGCAAAGAGCAGCACCAGCAAGACCGCGACATAGATGAGCACGTCATTTCCGAGCAGGGCGCCAATGGCGTAGGCGGCAACGCCGAAGCTGCCCGACACGATCTGCATGATGCTGTAGGCACCGGCCCGTTCGGCTCCTGCCTCGGTGAGGTCGGCGATGAGGGCGCGGGTGGGACTGAAGCCGACATTGATGGCCAGATCCAGCGCCAGCGCCACTGTGATGGCGATGCCGAACACGCCGGGCAGGCCGACCACCCGGGACATCACGCCAATCTGCGGGAGCAGCAGGATCGACAGGGCAGCGACCGCGCCGCCGACAATGATGAAGACCCGCCGTCTTCCCCCCCAAAACCAGGTGCGGTCGCTGAGGCTACCGACCAGCAGCTGGCCAAGGATCCCGGCGAGGGGACCCGCCGCCCAGACGAGGCCGATCTCCTCGATGGCGAGGCCGTATCGTGTCGACAGCATCCAGCTCAGCACCGAAATCTGCACCGACAGGGCGAAGCCCATCGCCGTGGCCGGCAGGCTGATCAGGACGAAGAACGGGAGGCCTCGGCGCCGCTGGAAGGTCAGCATGGGGGCGCTCCTGCCAACCGCCGCAACGGGCGCGACAGGCCGGCCAGGATCGATCCGACCATCAGACAGCCGTCGCCTTCATGGCGTGCGTGTTGCGACAAGCCGCTCAAACCCTCGCCCTTCCGAATCCTCCCGGCGTTGGGTCTCAACCCCTGAAGGGCGGCCCGGCCTTGGGGATATCGTAGCCATCCTGAGGGGGCGGGTCCGGGGCGGGTTATGTCACCCGTCCGCCATATACTGTCAGGAATTTGCGATCCCGCGATTTGGTCGCGACGCCCCGTCGGCCCCCCGCCTATCGTCTACGGATCACGGCAGGAACGGCTCGACCCGTCCGCTTGTCTGGAGCGTGCGATGCCGCAGGCGGTCAGCCAAACCGCACCACCCTGGTGGAAGGGTGCCGTGATCTACCAGATCTATCCGCGCAGCTTCCTGGATACGGACGGCGACGGGGTTGGTGATCTCGCCGGCATAACCGCGCGTCTCGATCACGTCGCCTCGCTCGGCGTCGATGCCGTCTGGCTGTCACCCTTCTTCGTCTCGCCCATGAAGGACTATGGCTATGACGTTGCCGACTATACGGATGTCGATCCGCTGTTCGGTGCGCTCGCTGATTTCGACGCCCTGATCGCCAGGGCCCATGGCCTGGGATTGCGGGTCATCGTCGACATGGTGTTCGCCCATACGTCGGATCAGCATCGCTGGTTCGCTTCAAGCCGCGACGTCCCGGAGGGACCTCACGCCGACTGGTATGTCTGGGCGGATCCAAAGCCCGATGGGGCACCGCCCAACAACTGGCAGTCTGTCTTCGGCGGACCGGCCTGGAGGTGGAATGCGGCCCGCAGCCTGTATTCGCCTTCGGTCCCGCAAAGGCGGACGGGCAGATTGCCCCCCGTTCCGCCATCTGGGCGACGAGGCAGGCGTGAGCGCAAGATGCTGTCAGTTTATGGCGGCAAGCTCGATACTCACGACCGGTCCGTTCGCTGTTTTCGTATTGTAGCATTCCGCCATGACCGATCTGCTTGCATCCGTCCCTGATGTCCATCGCGACTTCCCTATCGATGACGCCACCCTGGCGGCCTTTCGCCGGGACGGCTTCGTTCATCTGCGGGATGTGCTGCCCGGCGACGTGCTTTCGGCCTATGGGCGTGAGATCACACGACTGACGATCGCCTTGAACACCCAGACGCTGCCGCTTGAGGAGCGCACGACCTATGACCGGGCGTTTCTTCAGGTGATGAACCTGTGGCAGCAAAGCCCGGTGGTGCGCGATTTCGTGTTTGGCCGGACGCTCGCAAGGATCGCCGCCGACCTGCTCGAGGTCGAGGGTGTCCGGCTCTATCACGACCAGTCCCTGTTCAAGGAGCCCGGGGGTGGCATTACCCCTGCGCATGCTGACCAGTACTACTGGCCGCTGGCGAGCGACCGGACCGTGACCGCATGGATTCCCCTGCAGCCCGTTCCGCGTGAGTTGGGGCCGTTGGCCTTCTACGCCGGCAGCCACAGGTCATCCCTCGGGCGTGATCTGCCGATCTCCGACGAGAGTGAGGCGGCGATCACCGCCGCCATGGAGGCGCAGGCGTTCCCGATTGTCGACGAGCCCTTCGATCTGGGCGATGTCAGCTTTCACGCCGGCTGGCTGTTCCACAAGGCGGGTCCCAATGTGTCGAAGACGCCGCGCTCGGTGATGACGATCATCTATATGGACGCGGCGATGCGGCTGGCGGAGCCGGTCAACGATCCGCAAGAGGCGGACCGCGCCCGGTGGTGCGCCGGCGTCGACACGGGCGCGATTATCGACACACCTGGGAACCCGCTCCTGTTCTCCCGGGCAGCCGCATGAGGCTGCGGGTCAGCCGACGCGCAGTCATCGGCACCCTGGCGGCTGCCCCCTTGCTGGGTGCCGTGCCGGCGCGGGCCCGGTCGAACGGCTCGCTCACCCGCTATGTGGACCCCTTCATCGGCACCGATGGCACCGGCCACGCCTTTCCCGGCCCCTGTCGCCCCTTCGGCATGATCCAGCCGGGGCCGGACAACGCCGACAGCGGCTGGGACTTTACCAGCGGTTATCAATACCGCGCGCCGCGCATCCTGGGCTTTTCCCAGACCCGGGCCAGCGGCACCGGTATCCCCGAGCTGGGCGACCTGCTGCTGCAGCCTGTCGCCGATCCGCGAGACGATCTGTCGAGCGCCTATGACAAGGCGAGCGAGGTCGCGAGGCCGGGCTACTATGCCGTTCGGCTGACGGACAATGCCTGCTTCGTGGAGCTGACGTCCTCGCTCCGGGTGGCGCTCCATCGCTATCATTTTGCGCGGGGCGGGCGGGTTCATGTGCTGGTCGACACGCACCATCGGCTGCGGTTTCTCGAAGGCGAGCGGGTTACCGCCGCCAGCGTCACCCCCCGTGCGGACGGCGTCGACGGCACGGTGGATTCGACCAACTGGGCGACGCGGACGATGGCGTTCGCGCTCGATTTCGACCGGCCGGTCGTATCGGTGCGCGAGTTGCCGAAACATCCCGGCCAGATCGCGCCGCGTTTCCTGCTCGGTTTTGATGTCGGAGACGATGGACGGCTTGAGGCCCGTGTGGCCCTGTCGACGATCGACGTCGACGGCGCACGCGGCAATATGGCGGAGTTGCCCATCTGGGACTTCGATGCCGTGGCGCGCGCGGCGGACGCTGAATGGGACGCTCTGCTGGGCCGGGTCGAGATCGACGCCGATGAGGCGACCCGTCGTACCTTCTACACAGCCCTCTATCGGCTCATGCTTCAGCCGAGCACGATCTCGGACCTGGACGGGCGCTATCGCGGGGCGACCGGCGCGGTCGCCACGGCGCGAGGCCGCACCTACTATTCCACGCTCTCGCTGTGGGACACCTTCCGCGCCGCCCATCCGCTCTACACCTTGCTGGTGCCGGAGCGGGTCGATGATTTCGTGCTGACCCTGCTGGACCATCATCGGGCCCAGGGGCATCTGCCGCTCTGGCCGATCTGGGGTCGCGAGACCTGGTGCATGATCGGAAACCCCGCCTTGCCGGTGATCGCCGATGCCTGGGCCAAGGGGTTCCGGGGTTTCGACGGTGCCGAGGCCCTTGCGGCCATGATCACCACCTCGACCACCAACCACCGGCTTGCGGACTGGGATGTGGTCGAGCGCTTCGGCTACTATCCCAACGATCTGTTTCCCAATGAGGCGGTCTCGAGGACGCTCGAAGCCGGGATCGGTGATGCCGCGACCGCCCATATGGCGATGATGGCCGGAGACAGGAACGCCTCAAGACGGTTCGCGGCGCGCGCGGGAACCTATCGAAATCTCCTGGATCCGGAGACGAGGCTCGCGCGGGGCCGCAACAGCGCCGGTGCCTGGCGCACACCCTTTGATCCGCTGCAAACGACGTCGCCGCTCGGCACGCCCGGTGACTACACCGAAGCCAATGCCTGGCAGTACAGCTGGACACCCGCGCTGCATGACGTCGATGGCCTGATCGCAGCCATGGGGGGGCGGCGGAGCTTCACAGCCATGCTGGACCGCTTCTTCGCCCAGACCGGGGCGGGCGATGATCCGCACCAGGGGCAGGAGGGGCTGATCGGTCAGTATGCCCATGGCAATGAGCCCAGCCACCATATCGCCTGGCTCTATGCGCACAGCGACCGGCCTGATCGAGGTCCCGAACTGGTCAGGGAGATCGCCCGGCGCTTCTACAATGACACGCCCCGCGGCATCACCGGCAACGACGACTGCGGCCAGATGAGCGCCTGGTATGTTTTCGCGACCCTGGGTTTCTATCCGGCCGATCCGTTTCGCGGGAATTATGTGCTGGGCCGGCCGCTCATCGGGTCAGCACGCGTCAGCCTTGCCTCCGGTCGGTCTCTGACCATCGGGACCTCGATGCGTACATCGACGCGATCTGTGTTCAATGACGAGGTCCTTGTGGATCGCACCCTGCCGCATGCCCGGATGATCGAGGGCGGGCGTCTGGTCTCTGGTTCTCCGACCGGCTGATGGACGGTCGGGTCGGCGGCTGTCACGCAAGCGTTGAGGGGGCTGTGGCACCATTGGTGGGTGGAGGCTCTCCAGCGGAAACCGTCTGGGGTGGGCGCGACAAGGGCCAAGGCTATTCCCCGGGTTAACGGGACCCGGCGGTTATCGAGGAAGTGGCGGTGCTGTCAGGCAAACGCCAACTTGTCTCTGCCCTCGACGGGTGCATCCAACGTTAGAGCGCGTGAAACGAGTCAAATTAGCAAAACTGTTCAATTGTTCTTGACGGGCCGGCGGTCGGTATCGCTATTCTGAACGGAGGTCGCCGAAGACTGGTCGGGAGGGTTGCGATCGAAATCTCCGCATGGCGTCCGGAGCGTTCAGTCCGAATTACAGCGCAAGGGGGTGTGCAGCGGGCCCTTCTGTCTGCACTCGTCTGAATCCTTAGCGGCATTGTCAAGACTTGGCGCAGACGGAACCACCAAGGTGGGTCAGTCAGGGCGCTGGTTCGGACGAATCGCCGAGCTGGCGGGAATCTCTTTTGGCCTGATGGCACCCGGCGATATCGCGACATGGAATGTACAGCTGGTGAAGTCAGAAGTCCTCGAGGGAACCGCTCCACTTAGTTCTCTGCATCATGGGTGATGTTCCGGGGAGGGGAGGCCAGGGGCTCGATGCTCCGCAGGTCGCCCATCAACTCCACCCGCCAGCGGCCCCGGAAATGGAACAGAACGCATGACAACGATTATCATCGGCGCGGGACACGGCGGCGGGGCACTCGCGGCGAACCTGCGCCAGAACGGATACTCAGGCCCCATCACAATCATTGGTGAGGAGCCACATCCGCCCTATCAGCGGCCACCGCTATCCAAAGGATGGCTGAAGGGCGATGTGGATGCGGACGGGCTGCTTCTGCGGCCCCGTGGTTGGTACGCGGACTCGAACATCGCGCTGCGAACCTCGACGCGCGTGATCCGCGTCGATCGGGCCAGCAAAAGCGTGACGCTGTCGACTGACGAAGTCCTGACCTACGACACCCTCGTCCTGGCGACCGGCGCACGGGCCCGCCGCCTGAGCCTGCCGGGCAGCGACCTCAAGGGCTTCCTCGAACTGAGGACCATCGAGGACGCCGAGGCGATCAAGGCCTGGTTCAAGCCCGGCTTCCGACTGGCGATTATCGGTGGTGGCTATGTCGGGCTTGAGGTCGCGGCCTCCGCCCGCAAACTCGGCGTCGACGTCCATGTGATCGAGCGAGAGGATCGGCTGCTGGCCCGGGTGGCCGGACCGGTGCTCTCGGACTTCTTTCGCGAGGTTCATGAAGCGTACGGCGTGCGCTTTCACTTCGGCGCGGTGGTCGAGGGGTTCGATGGCCTCGACGGTCAGGTGTCGGGCGTCCGGATTGCGGGCGCAGCCGTCCTGCAGTGTGATGCGGTTCTGGTCGGGATCGGTGCCGTTCCGAACGATGATCTTGCCAGGGATGCGGGCCTGGCTTGCGAAAACGGCGTGATCGTTGACGGTCAGGCCCGGACCTCCGACCCTGACATCTTTGCGATTGGCGACATGACGCAGAGGCCCATGCCTCTCTATGGACGCTCCGTTCGGCTCGAGAGTGTGCCCAATGCCCTCGAGCAGGCGCGACAGGCCGCCGCCGCCATTTGCGGAACCGCGGAACCGAAGTCCGAGACGCCATGGTTCTGGTCCGATCAATACGATCTGAAGCTCCAGATTGCGGGCATGCCGTTCGATGTGGACCAGATCGTCGTGCGTGGTGATCCTGCAGCCCGAAAGTTCGCCGTGTTTCACCTGTCGCGGAACAGGGTGCAGGCCGTGGAAGCGATCAATGCCACCCCGGAGTTCATTGCTGGACGTCAGTGGCTGGCGTCGCGTCGCGAGATCGATGTGGTCCGTCTCGCCGATGTTTCGATCCCGATGAAGGAAGTCTGAGCGCTTCCAGATCTGTCGTCCCGGGCCAGCCGCCCTGATCGCTCGGGCGAGCGCTTGCCGGTGGATTCAGACCGGACCGTCGTCCTTTCCGGACGAGGTGAGGTAGGCGGAAAGCTGATTGCGGTGCCGCTCGAAGTGATCGGGTCGTGTTTCCACCCAGATCCCTTCGGCCGTCGCGCGATCCCGCTGTTCGCCCTGAAGCCTCAGCGTTCCGGCCATCGTGATACGACGGCCCTCCCGGGACAGGATCCGGACCCCCACGGTCAAGGGCTGGCCGGTCGGCACCGGCATCAGATAGTTCACCGAGAGATTGGCCGTGACGGTTTTCACGTTCCAATGGTTCAGGAAGCGTCCGAGGACGTCGTCGAACACTCCTGCGATCCAGCCGCCGTGCGCGACTTCAGGGCCTCCGTCGAAATCGGGAGGGCAGACAAGGCGGACGAGACCCTCTTGTGGCGACAGCGCGACGAGGTTGTCGGCACCAAACCGGCATGGTCGTTCTCCGACACGACAGCCTCTGCAAAGCGCGATCTTGTTTTCCATCGATTGCCTGACCCTCAGCCGCGCGAAGCGCGACGCTATGCGGAATATGATTGTGATAACAGAACGTGCGGCGGACGGATGGCCAAGCCGACGTTTCGCGCCAGCCCCGGTTTCTGATAGTGAATCGCCCGATTGCGGAAGCGGTTGGTCAAAGGTGGGATGCGCATGGCGCGATCAGCGACGGAACAGGGCGTTCCGGCAGATGTAGAGCTTCGGGACGTGTCCGATGCGGCGTCGAACGATGCCTCCGAAAAGATGGTGATCGTCAAGCCGGCCGCGAATGCCATCCGGATCCTGAAGTTCCTCGTTGAGGCCGGAGGGCCGACGCGTTCGGTCACGATCTCGCGAAGCCTCGGCCTGAATGCCAGCACCTGCTTCAACATCCTGCGCACCCTGGTGCTCGAGGATGTCGTGGAGTTCGATCCGGTCATGAAGACCTATTCCGTCGGCGTCGGGCTCACGACCCTGGTGGGAAACCTTCTGACCGAAGGCCAGCGGGTCGCGGCCGCCACGCCGCAAATGCGCGATCTCGCGGATCGCTTCAATATCACCGTCACCCTGTGGAAGCGGCTCGGACCCGACAAGATCGTTCTGATCAGGAGCGTGCCCAGCCCCGCCAATGTCCGCATCGAAATGGCCGAGGGGCAGCGTCTTCCGGTCCTTATGGCCTCTACAGGCCGGGTGATGGCTCCCCACCTGGGTTGGACCCGCAAGGAGCTGAAGGCCGCCTTCGATGCCTTGCGATGGCAGACGCCTCTCACTTTCGAGGAATACTGGGATCAGGTCGAGGCCGCTGACAAGCGCGGTTGGGCGGCTGACAGGGGCTATTTCACCAAGGGTGTTCAGACCATCGCGGCACCGGTGTTTGACCGGGGGGGCGACGTAGCGTTCACGATCGTGGGCGTGATGCTGCTGGGTCAGCATGATGATGGTGCGCTTGAGGATATCGGCTCCGCCCTTCGCGAAGCCGGCCGACGGCTGACATCCGCGCTGACCTGAGCGGTTATCGAGGGCCCAACCCGGCGTGGGCTTTCCAGTCTTCGGGCGGTGTTTCATCCTGGGCAAAATCCAGTTCGACCTCCACGCCGTTGGGGTCGAACAGGAACATCTGCCAGACGCTGAACGGGCGTGGCGTGCGGATCACGCGATAGGTCAGGCCGGCCGCAGTGATCTTTTCGGCCGTTCCGACGAAGTCCTCCGAGAAGAATGCCATGTGATCAAGAGCGCCGCGCCTTGGCACCGGCATAAGGCTGGTCTCGACGATGTGAAGCACCGGATGGTCGTCAACATAGAGCCAGGCACCACCCACGCCGAAGTCAGGTCGCGGACCCGCCTTGAGGCCCAGCATGGCGTAGAAAGTCACGGTCTCCGTGAGGCGGTCTGTGACGACCGTGAAGTGGTCCATCCGGCGGATCATGTCTCTTCCTCGATCCTGGCTGCGTCGTGCGGCGCGCCGTGATTCCTGCCGGCAACCCAATCATATTTTCTAGACACTTTTGGCAATTTTGTAATATAACGCAATTCTGAATGGCGCGGCGGCTCAAGACTGCGCCCGGATTGCAGGCGGCGCCAAGCCCGCCCGTGGAAACGAGGAAAAGGCCCCATGACCGTCGATGACATGATCCTTGTAAGCGTTGACGACCACGTCATCGAGCCTCCGGGTGCTTTCAAACCCCACTGGCCCGAGCGCCTCAAAGGGCGTGAGCCGCACATCGAGCAACGTGATGGCCGCGACGTCTGGATGTTTGAAGAGAAGGCCGCCGGCTATATGGGCCTGAACTCTGTCGTCGGACGCCCGAAGGAAGAGTACGGCATGGAGCCGCTCAACTACGAGCAGATGCGCCGGGGCACTTGGGACATCAAGGCACGTGTCGAGGATATGGACGCCAATGGCATCCTGGGTTCGATCTGCTTTCCTACCTTTCCCGGTTTCGCGGGTGCGCGCTTCCAGACGACCTCGAGACAGGATCCCGAGGTCGCCCTGGCTGCGATCCGCGCCTACAACGACTGGCATGTGCATGATTGGGCCGGCGCTGCACCGGGTCGATTCATCCCGCTGATGCTGACGCCGTTCTGGGACATGCAGGCGGCTGTCGCGGAAGTCGAACGGATGGCCAGGCTTGGCGTCCACGCCCTGTCTTTCTCGGACAATCCGGCTCTGTCAGGATGGCCCTCGCTTCACGACTCCTATTGGGATCCCCTGTGGAAGGCCTGTGCCGACAATCAGGTCGTCATCTGTTGTCACATCGGCACGGGATCTGCGGCTCAACACGCCTCGGATCTTTCGCCGATTGATGCCTGGATCACCTCGATGCCGATCTCGATCGCCAACTCGGCAGCCGACTGGATCTGGGGGCCGATGTGGAAGAAATTCCCCACGCTGAAGATGGCGCTTTCGGAAGGCGGTATCGGCTGGATTCCCTATCTGCTGGAACGTGCCGACTTCACTCACGGCCACCACAAGGCCTGGACCAATTCGAACTTCGGTCCGGGCGTCATGCCAAGCGACATCTACAAGAAGCATATCATCAGCTGCTTCATCGAGGATCGGTTCGGCCTGGCCAACCTCGATTACATCGGCGAGGACATGGTCATGTACGAATGCGATTATCCGCACTCGGACTCGGTCTGGCCGCACTCGGCCGAAAAGCTTTGGAACGATGTTCAGCATCTGTCGCGGGAGACGATCGACAAGATCACCCACCTCAACGCCATGCGTGAGTTTTCCTACGACCCGTTCTCGGTCCTCAAGAAGGAAGACTGCACGGTCGGCGCGCTGAAGGCTGCGGCGGCGGCTGTGCCGGTCCACACCGAGGCGCTGTTGAACCTCGGCGGCGCGGCGCCCAAGCGCGAGGCTGGAAAGCCTGTGACCTCCGGCGACATCAACCGGATGTTCGAGAACGCTTCCGCAGAATCGACCGTGTCGGGTCGCCGCTAACCCCCGAAAGACGATGACAGAGGCCGCCGGGTTAAGGCTCGGCGGCCTCTTTCACGTCGCCAGACCCTCGATCCAGCGTCCGGCGCGACCGAGCAGGCGCACAGCATTGCCGTGCAACCGCTCGCCGACCTCCAACGGTGCCTTGCCCGCACATGCGCGGGCCCATGACCCCTCCAGGATCAGAGCCAGCTTGTAGCAGGCGAAAACGCGATACCAGTTGAGGTTCGACAGGTCCGCACCGGTCAGTCGGCCATAGACATCGACCAGTTCCTCGGACTCGGGAAACCCTTCCCAGGGGTGGACGACGATGGTCGTCTGGCTCATGTCGCCACCCGGGCCGGGCCAGGTGGCCAGCAACCAGCCGAGGTCGATCAGCGGGTCGCCGATGGTCGACAGCTCCCAGTCGATAATGGCCTCGAGTGTTGGCGCATCCTGTCTGAACATTACGTTCTTGAGGTGGAAGTCGCCGTGCATGAGGCCGGGGCGGAAGGTCTTTGGCCGATGGCTATTCAGCCATTCGCCGATCGCGTGGACATCGGGCAGGCCGTCCGGACCGGGCCAGCCGGCGAACTCAGCGTAGCCTTCGAGTTGCTTCATCCAACGTTGCGCCTGGCGTTGGAGGAAGCCCTCGGGCTTGCCGAAGTCGCCCAATCCTATGGCAGCGTAGTCGATCAGGGCGATGCTTGAGAGGCCGTCGATGACCGACAGGCCCATGGCATGGCGAGCCCCCGGCGATCCGGCGTGCAGGCTCGGCATGCCCACGGCGGCGTTGAAGCCATCGAGCGGCTCCATCAGGTAGAAGGCCGCGCCAAGCACCGAGGCGTCATCGCAGGCTGCAATCAGGCCGGCGTGCGGCACGTTCGATCCCTTGAGCGCCTTCAGCACCCGGGCCTCGCGCCGCATGGTGTCACTGCCGTCATGGCGGGGGTTGAGCGGCGGTCGGCGCAGGACGTATTCGCGCCCGCCGCGTTTGAAGCGGAGCAGGACGTTCTGGGAACCGCCGGTCAGTTGCACCACATCGATGATCGGGCCTTGGCCAAGGCCCTGATCGTCCATCCAGGCCGCAAGATCGCCGAGATCAACCAGCTCCAGGCCGTGTGGGCGATCTATGCTCAAGCGACCGCTGCCTTCAGGCCCGCCTCATCGCCAGAGAGGCCGTATTTGGCGAGCGCGGCTTCGCGGCGAGCGGGCAGGTGGTAGTCCGGGAAGAGACCCTGCGAGTGTCTGCGCCCGCGCAGCAGCTGTTTGGCGAGCGTTACCTTGTGGATGTCGGTGGGGCCGTCTGCGAGGCCGATCTGGAAGGAGTCGAGGACCATCGCGGCCAGCGGCGTCTCGTTGGACAGACCCAGGCTTCCGTGGACGTAGACAGCGCGCGCCGCGATGTCGTGCAAAACCTTTGGCATGGCGGCCTTGACCGCGGAGATGTCGCCCCGGACCTTGTTGTAATCCTTCTCGCGGTCGATCTTCCAGGCGGTGCGCAGGACCAGCAGGCGGAACTGTTCCAGCTCGATCCAGCTATCGGCGATCTTCTCCTGAACCAACTGCTTGTTGGCCAGGGGCTCGTTGCGGGTCACGCGCGACAGGGCGCGGTCGCAGAGCATATCGAAGGCCTGTCGCGCCTTGCCGATCGTGCGCATCGCATGGTGGATACGCCCGCCTCCGAGACGAACCTGGGCCACGACGAAGCCGTCCCCCTGGCCTCCCAGCATATGGTCAAGAGGCACGCCGACATCGGTAAAGCGGAGGTAGGCGTGAGATGGGTCGCGATCACCGTAGCCGACGTTGCGAACGATCTCGAGGCCCGGCGTCCCCTTGGGGATGATGAAAACCGAAAGCCGGCGATGTGGCGGTGCGTCAGGATCGGTTACGGCCATGACCAAAAAGAAGCTGGCGTAGCGAGCGTTGGTAGCGAACCATTTTTCGCCATTCAGCACCCACTGGTCGCCCTTAAGAACGGCGCGGGCCAGGAAGGTCGTTGGGTCGGTACCGCCTTGCGGCTCGGTCATCGAGAAGCAGGAGACGATGTCGTTGGCCAGCAGGGGCTTCAGGTACCGGGCCTTCTGGTCCTCGGTCCCATAGACGGCAAGGATCTCGGCATTGCCGGAGTCCGGGGCCTGGCAGCCGAAGACGGTCGGCGCGAAGACGGAGCGCCCCAGGATTTCGTTCATTAGGGCCAGCTTGACCTGACCGTAGCCGGGACCGCCCAGCTCGGGTCCAAGGTGGCAGGCCCACAGGCCGCGATCCTTGACCCGCTCTTGCAACGGCCGGACGAACCGGCGGTTCAGCGGGTTGTCGACATCGAACGGACTCTGGAGAATGAGGTCCAGCGGCTCTACTTCCTCGCGGACGAAAGCGTCGATCCAGGCGAGCTGTTCCGCGAAATCGGGGTCGGTCTCGAATTCCCAGGCCATCTGCGTTTCCGTTCGTTTTGATATTCAGGACAGGGTTCGGCCGCCATCGACGACGATGGTCTCGCCGACGATGTAGGCAGCGAGCGGAGAGGCGAGAAAAAGCGCCACGCCGGCGATTTCTTCCGGGCGTCCCAGGCGGTTCAGCGGAATGCCCTTGAGCCGTTCCTGCAGACGTACCGGGTTCGAGGTCGTGACCTCGGTCATCTTTGTGGCGATCAGGCCTGGCGCTATGCCGTTGACGCGGATGCCGCGTCCGGCCCACGCATCGCCGAGGGCGCGGGTCAGGTGGATGGCACCGGCCTTCGAGGCCGAATAGGCGGGATTGCCGCGCGCTGCGCGCAGCCCCCCGACCGAACTGATTATGATCAAACTGCCGGCGCGGGCCTCCAGGGCCGGGGCCAGCTTCTGGGCACAAGCCATCAGGCTGTTGAGGTTGACCTCCACGACCTGGCGGAAGGCATCCGCTTCGAATTCCCGGCGACGGTACTGCACCGCGCCCTGGGACAGGACCACGACGTCGAGAGCCTCGAATGGGGGGGTCCAGCCTTCGATCGCACCTGGTTCCGCAACGTCCAGACGGGAGAAGGAAAAGGGGGCTAGGGCTTCGGCACCCTCGCCGTAAGCTTTTTTGCCGGCGCGGGTGCCTGTGACGGCGACGCAGGCACCGCGCGCAGCGAAGGCCTGGGCGCAGGCCAGACCGATTCCGCTCGAGCCGCCGACGATCAGGACGTTCTTGCCTGCGCAGTCGAGGTCCACGGCGAGCCTAAAACAAATAAATGAAACAGTTGATTTATTTTGCATGGCCGCGATAGACCGTCAATCCATGAAAGCAGATATCGCCCGGGATGCGATCAAGCGGGCCGCACAGAGTCTGTTCGCCGCGCGGGGCGTGGATGCAGTTTCGGTGCGCGAGATCCTGACGGCGGCGGGCCAGCGCAACGGCGCTTCGCTGCACTACTATTTCGGGTCCAAGGACGATCTGGTCGCACAGCTGGTAATCGATGGCGCGCGCCTGATAGACGACCGCCGGAACGCGCGGCTGGATGCAATGGAGACTGACGGCGGACCGCGAACCCTTCGTGAGGTGATGGAGGTACTGATCATTCCCTCCACCGGCCTCGGGCAAGACGGAGGGGAAGGTGACTATCTTCGCTTCATCAGCACCTTCAGCCTGCAGAACCGCGCCGCGTTCGAGGCCATCGTCGGGGACGGCTGGAACCTCGGATATCAGCGCTGCCTTGAACACATCCGCCGACTGGCACCCTTGCCACCCCGGGTACTCGAGCGGCGGCTGGTGTTCCTGAGCCTTGGCCTGCGCGCAATCATGACAGCGAGAGAAGCAGGCCTTGCCGCCGATCAGGACCACGCATTCTGGAGCCCGCAAGGCACACTCGATGATCTGGTGCAGACGCTCGTCGGAATGGTCTCCGGGGCTGAAACCGGATCAGGACAGTGCTGATCCGGCTCTGATCCGCAAGCGACGCGGGACGCCCGCCCGGGCTGGCGCATTGTTGGCTCAAACGTATCTCTTCCGGGCGGCGCGTTTGCGCAGCCTCCGTTGGACCCGGGAAATGCCAGCAGCCTCGCCGGCCCTCGCGGCAACAGTAATTCCGGTCGCGAAGTCATGCTGCGGTTCACGGTCCTGCCGTTGTGATCTAACGTATGAATTCGCCTCTCGGGGCATGACTTGAGGCTTGTCGCGTTCTGATCTCGACGCGATGACCGCTCCATTTGGGTCCGGCCAGCTGCTTCTGGCCAGCACAGGGTGAAACCATTGCGTCTGGTTACGTTTGAGCATGAGGGCCGCCGCCGGGCAGGGGCGTTCATCAACGACGACACGAGGGTTGTCGATCTGGCGGCCGCCCACGAGCAGAGGCACGGGATTTACGCACCGGAACTCGCGGACATTCTGGCCTTGATCGAGGGCGGCGACGACGCGCTCGACAAGGCGGCCGAGGCCGTCAAATCGGTCCCTGAAGCGGCACTCCTGCCACGCTCGGCCGTCAAGCTGCGGGCCCCGATCCAGCCACCGCCGCAAATGCGGGATTGCAGCTGTTTCGAGCTGCACCTTCGCCAGTGCTACGCCGCTGCTCGCGAGATGCGGGCCAAGGCCAAGGGTGTCGAGGTCCTGGCCGACACCGGGCCGTCAGAGGCCGAGCAGCGTATCCTCGACCTCTTCAACAAGCAGCCGATCTACTACAAGGCCAACCGGTTCTCGGTCATCGGGACCGGGGAGACCGTGATCTGGCCAGCCTATTCCCGGATGATGGATTTCGAACTGGAGTTCGGCGTCTACATCAAGAAAGCCGCCAAGGACGTGCCCGTCCAGAAGGCGCGGGACTACATCTTCGGCTATACGATCTACAATGATTTCAGCGCCCGCGACGCGCAGGCTGCCGAGATGATCGGTCAACTGGGCCCCGCCAAGGGCAAGGATTTCGACACCGGCAATGCCATGGGGCCCTGTATCGTAACAGCTGACGAGATGCCCAATCCCTATGACCTGACCATGATCGCGCGGGTCAACGGCGAGGAGTGGGGCCGGGGGAACTCCGGCACAATGCACTGGAAGTTCGAGGATCTGATCGCCTTTATCTCGCGGTCGGAGACCCTCTATCCCGGAGAGTTCCTCGGCTCCGGCACCATCGGCAACGGCTGTGGCCTGGAGGCCCAGCGGTTTCTGAAGCCCGGCGACGAGGTCGAGCTGGAGGTCGAGGGGATCGGCGTCCTCAGGAATCGTATCGTCAAGGAAGCCTAGATCAGGCCGGAATACGCCCCGCCGTCGAGTTGCAGGTTCTGCCCGGTGATGTAGCCGGCACGGTCGGAACACAGGAAGGCGCAGGCGTCGCCGACTTCGCCCGGACGGCCGAACCGCCCGGCCGGTATCGAAGAGAGCATCTCGGCGCGCGCGTCAGCCTCATCGAGCTCTCGGACACGAGCCAGCGATCGGGTCATCCGGGCCAGCCGCTCGGTTTCGACCTTTTCCGGCAGGATGCAGTTGATGGTGACGCCGTCCTTGGCGACCTCACCGGCCAGTGCCTTGCAGAAGGCGGTCAAGCCGGCGCGTGGTCCAGTGGACAGGGCCATCGGAAATTTCGGTGTCTTGACCATGGCCGAGGTGATCGCGACCACCCGGCCGAACCCCCGCTCTCGCATGCCGCCGATGACCGACTGGATCAGCAGGATCGGCGAGATCATCTTGGTGGCGACGACCTCGCTCCAGGCCGCTTCGGTCCAGTCCTCGAGACGACCGGGCTTGGGACCGCCACTGTTGCAGATCAGGATGTCGGGGTCGGGACAGGCGGTCAGAACGGCTGCACGCCCCTCGGCCGTGTCGATGTCGGCAAGAACAGTATGGGGCCGACGTCCCGTCAGGGTGTTGATCTCGACTGCCGTGGCCTCGAGCCGTTCTGTGTCCCGACCGTTGATCCAGACTTCGACGCCTTCGAGAGCCAACGAGATCGCGCAGGCCTTGCCTAGCCCTGATGATGAGGCGCAGACGAGCGCGCGCTTTCCGGCGATGCCGAAATCCATGAGCCTGCTCCTGGTCGCCCGTCAGAGAGTGCGGGCGATGATTTCCTTCATGATCTCGGACGTCCCGGCATAGATGCGGGCTACCCGCGCATCGACCCAGGCACGCCCGACGTCATACTCGCTCATATAGCCATAGCCGCCGTGCAACTGGAGCAGTTCATCGAGCAACTGGCCATGCAGTTCGGCACTGGTCAGCTTGGCCATTGCGGCGGTCTCGGGCGTCAGTTCGCCGTCCAGCAGTTGTTGCAGACAGTCGTCGATGAAGACCCGCAGCATCTGGGTCCGCGCCTTGACGTCCGCCAGTTTGAACCGTGTGTTCTGGAATTCGAGCAGGGGCTTGCCGAAGACGACGCGGTCCTTGGTATAGGCGATTGTCTTTTCCAGCATGGCTTCCAGCGAGGCCGCGGCACGGATGCCGATGACCAGTCGTTCCTTGGCCAGTTCGGTCATCAGGCAGGCGAAGCCACCGCTTTCCTCGCCCAGTCGGTTCTCGACAGGGACCCGTACGTCGGAGAAGAACAGCTCCGACGTATCCTGGCCGCGCAGACCGATCTTCTCCAGCTTCTTGCCCTTCTCGAAGCCGGGCGTGCCGTCCTCTACGCAGAACAGGGTAATGTCCTTGGGATTGGACTGGCCCTCGACCTTGGCCGCTACAATGACGAGTCCGGAGTTGATGCCGTTGGTGATGAAGGTCTTCTGACCCGACAGGACGTAATGGTCGCCATTGCGGACCGCCTTGGTCTTCATGCCCCGCAGGTCGCTGCCGATCTGGGGCTCCGACATCGCGATGACGGCGATCAACTCGCCGGCGATCAGACGTGGCAGCCAACGGGCTTTCTGATCGTCCGTCCCGTAATTGCTCAGATAGGGAACGGCGACGTCGGAGTGGGTGGTGAAGCCGACGGCGGTCGCATTTACCCGCGCCAGCTCCTCGATCAGGACAGCGCTGTGGCCGAAGTCACCTCCGGCCCCGCCGTATTCTTCGGGCGCCGTGACGCACAGAAGGCCTTCTTCGCCCGCACGCAGCCAAAGGGATTTGGGCACTATGCCGTCGCGTTCCCACTGGGCGTGGTGCGGAACGATCTCGGTCTCAATGAAGCGCCGGACCTGATCGCGGAACATCTCATGGTCGTCGCGGAACACCTTGCGCATGGTCGTGGCTCCGTCAGCTGTCAGTGAAGACGGCCGGGCGTTTCTCGATCATCGCTGCGACCGCCTCGGCATGATCGTTGGTGTGGTGGGCCAGGGCCTGATAGGCGGCTGACAGCTCAAGCAGGGGTCCGAGACGCATGTGCTGGCCCTCGCGCAGCAGCCGTTTGGTCAGACGAAGCGCGTGGCCGGGGCTGGAGGCCACACGGTGGGCCAGGGCCATGGCGGTGCTCATCAAATCCTCGGGCGCGGTCAGCTGCGTGACGAGCGTCCAGTCCAGCGCGGTCTGGGCGTTCAGTGCGTCGCCGGTCAGGGCCATGTGGCTGGCGCGGGGCATGCCGACGATCCGCGGCAGAAGCCAGGCACCGCCGTCGCCCGGTACGATGCCCAGTTTGACGAAACTCTCGGCAAAGGTGGCGGTGGTAGAGGCGATGCGGATATCGGCCATACAGGCGAAGTCCAGGCCGGCCCCGATTGCGTGGCCGTTCACAGCCGCGATCACAGGGGTCTCCAGCTCATAGAGCGCCGTCGGAATTCGTTGAATGCCGTCGCGGTAGCGGTTGCGCAGGCGGTAGGGTGATCCCTCGAAGATTCCCGTGCGGTTTTGCATCGCCTTGATGTCACCGCCCGCACAGAACGACGCACCCGCGCCGGTCAGGACCACGACGTGGATCGAGGGGTCGGCGCGCACTTCCTCGCAGGCGTCTTCGATCTCGAACATGTCCTCTGGCGTCGAGAACGCATTGCGGCTTTCGGGTCGGTTCAGTGTCCAGACTGCGACGGGGCCGTCGCGGGTCTTGAGAAGAAAGTCAGCCATGGGTCGGGGCCTCCGCAAATGCGCCGGTGACCAAGGGCCACAGGCCGTCGTCGCCTGCCGCCGCAATGGTCTGACCCAAACGCTCGGCCCAAAGGGCGTCAGAGCCGTATTCAGCGCGCCAGGCCCACAAGCGACGGGTCAGGAAATGGAGGCTGTGCTCGTGGGTGAAGCCGATGGCACCGAAGACGGCATGGGCGATTCCCGCCCCCTTGCCGGCGGCCTCGCCGGACACCGCCTTGGCCGAGGCGGCGGTGAGGAAATCGGCACCCGGCCGGGCCATCAGGAACGCCGCTTCTGACGCCGCGACCGCAGCAGCGGTGTGGGTGGCGAGGACTGCCAACTGTTGCTGGACGGCCTGAAACTTGCCGATAGGACGGCCGAACTGGACGCGTTCATTGGCATAGTCCGCGCTCAGTTCGGTCAGCCGACACAGCGCCCCGGCCATTTGGGCCGACCGCAACATGGCCGCTGCCAGCATGACATGGTCCGTGGCCATCGACGTGGCGGTGTCGTACACAAGCGACCCCGACGCTAGGGTGATGCTATCGCGCGGTTCGCCCGCAACATTGAAATCAGCGGTGATCTGCGCACCGCTGAGTGAATGCAGGGCGATGCGACCTGCGGAGGCATCGTGGAGTGCCAGCCAACGGGCGTGGCGGCCCCAGGGGATGTCTGCCAAGGGTGCATTGGCTGAGCCGGTAGCGAAGACGGTCGGGCCGCTCTCCGGCGGTTTGAGGCGTGCTGCGGCCAGCAGGCTGTTGGCCAGAATGGCCTCGGGCAGGGGGACGGGCGCGGCCGCAGATCCGCAGGCACGGATTACGACGAAGATGTCGGTCCAACTCGCGCCTGTCCCGCCCAGATCTTCGGGAACGGCGGCAAGGGGCAGGCCCAAGGCTTCGATTTCGGCCCAGAGGTCCGCAGACCAGTCACCGGCCTCGGCGGCGCGGAGAAGGTCGGGTGTTACGGCGTCGGCCAGCAGCCGCTCGATCGAGTCCTGCAGGAGGGTTCTCATCAGCGAACTCCCAGGCCACGCGCGAGAATGCCGCGCAGGATTTCCCTTGTCCCGCCGCGCAGGGAGAAGGACGGTGCCATGCTCTGGGTGATGGCCAGGACTTTTTGGGTGGTTGCCGTCTGCTCGCCGGGTGGCAGGGAGTCGATCAGACGCATCGCCACCTCGACGGTGTCCTGCTCGTAGCCGGTGCCCAGGTCCTTGACGCACGAGGCACCCCAGACCGGGTCCTGGCCGGCGGCGAGCTGCGCGGTCAGCGACACAGACATCGACCGAAGCGAGATCAGCCAGGCGGCAAGGCGCCCGATCTCAATCGCCTGACGCGCGTCCGGCGTGGGGCCGATCGCACCGACCAGGCAGGAGAACAAGGTCATGGCGCTGAGGAATCTCTCGGGGCCGCTGCGTTCAAAAGCGAGTTCAGAAGTCGCCTGAGCCCAGCCTTCGCCCTCGACTCCGATCAGGGCGTCGGCATCCAGCCTGACATTATCGAAGGTGACCTCGTTGAAATGTTCATGTCCGGAAAGGTCCTTGATCGGACGTACCATGACGCCGGGCAGGGTCAGATCGACGATGATCTGGGACAGGCCCGCGTGCCGTTCGCTGGCGGGATCGGTGCGGACGAGGGCGATCATTGCGTGGCAGCGGTCAGCGTTGGTGGTCCAGACCTTCCGGCCGTTCAACAGCCAGGAGCCGTCGGGCTGGCGATCCGCCTTTGTGCGCACCGAGGCGAGGTCGGAGCCGGAAGCGGGCTCGCTCATACCGATACAAAAATACATTTCGCCGGCGCAGATGGGGGGCAGATAGCGCTGCTTCTGGGCCTCCGTGCCATGGCGCAGGATCAAGGGGGCGCTCTGGCGATCCGCGATCCAGTGGGCGGTGACCGGAGCGCCTGCTGCGAGGAGTTCCTCGCTGACCACGAACCGCTCAAACGGCGACGCGTCTTGACCGCCGTATTGTTTGGGCATGCTGAGGCCCAGCCAGCCCTTGGCACCGAGCGAGCGGCTGAAGTCTGCATCGAACCCCATCCAGGACAGGGCGCGCTTTTCGGGCGGGCAGGTCGGGCTCCATTCGGCCAGAAAGGCGCGAACCCGCGTACGCAGAGGTTCGAGGCCCGACGGCAGGACAGGCGGACCGAACTGATCGAACAGATTCACGAAGATTTTCCGAACTCTGGATCAGCTCCATCTGGAGCTTTGAGTAGCTAATACACTTCAGAATATCGTTCTGAACAGAGAATTTTGTTTGCGGGGCCGTTCAATATCCCGGTAGGGTTCGCCCACAACAATGGCGGTCGATCCGTCACTCGCGGGGGATCCCGGCCTCTGATGCAGCCGGCGACGGCGGCGTCAGGCCAAGCACCGGCTCCCGTCGATGCGGCGATCGGGCTCAGGAAGAGGTGTTGAGTTGGCCAAGGTAGCGGTGGTCGGAGCCGGTTTGATGGGCGTCGGGATCGCGCATGCGTTCGCGTCGTCCGGTCACGATGTCTGTCTGATCGATGTCTCGTCCGAACAGCTGGGCAAGGCAGAGAAGACCATCGCGGGCATTCTCGCCGACGGCGTCCGGTTGGGGAAGGTCGAGGAGCCGGCCGCTGCTGCCGCGCTGGCGCGGCTGACGACCAGCGGGAGCGTGACCGAAGGAGCCGCAGGTGCTGATCTGCTGGTTGAGACGGTTTCGGAAAACCTGGCGATCAAGATCGATGTGGTGCGAAAGGCCGAGACGGTGATGGCCCCGACCGGCCTGATCGCCACAAACACATCGGCGTTGAGCGTGACCGAGATAGCCGCCGCATGTCAGGACCCGACGCGGGTGATCGGCATGCATTTCTTCAACCCGGTCCAGAAGATGAAACTGGTAGAGCTGGTTCGTGGGCTGGCCACCACCGACGAGGCGGTTGCTGCCTGTCGCGACTATGTCGCCGGGCTCGGAAAGACGGCGATCGTCGTCAACGAGACGCCTGGTCTGACCACAAGCCGCATGTCGGCCATGGCCGGCAATGAGGCGATGTGGATGCTTCAGGAAGGCGCTGCGACGGCGGAGGACATCGACACCGCGCTGAGGTTGGGATTCAACCATCCGATGGGGCCACTGGAGCTGGGCGACCTGACCGGCTGGGACACGCGCCTTGCCGTTCTTCAGTACCTCCACGCCACCCTGGGGGACAAGTTCAGGCCCTGTCCGTTGATCATCAAGATGGTCAAGGCCGGACGGTACGGCCGCAAGGTCGGCTGGGGTGTCTACAAGTACGAAAACGGCGTCAAGGTGCCAGGCTCCGGCCTGCGCGGGAGCAGTTTGTGAAGCCGGTCTATGTGGTCGCTGCGGTTCGGACGCCGATCGGAAGGTTTCGCGGGGCGCTGGCAGGCGTTCGCGCTGACCATCTGGGCGCCCATGCGCTGAACGAACTGATCGCCCGTGCGGGCGTGGGTGCCGACGAGATCGATGATGTGATCTTCGGCAATGTGACCCAGATCGGCGAGCAGTCTGCCAATATCGCGCGGACGTCCTTGTTGGGGGCCGGCTGGCCCGAGACCATTCCGGCAATGACTGTCGACCGCAAATGTGGGTCCTCGGAAGCCGCCATCCATATCGGCACCGCCCAGATCGCCGCAGGCCTGAGCGACCTGGTCGTCGCGGGTGGAGCCGAGGCGATGTCTCGCGTGCCGATGGGGTCCAACCGCGCCATTCATGGCGAGGCCTTCGGCTGGATGGTGTCGGATCGCTATGAACTGACGTCCCAGGGCGAGGCGGCCGAGCGGATCGCGGACAAATACGGCTTCGACCGCGACGCGATGGATGATTTCGCCGCCGAAAGCCATCGACGCGCCGCCGTCTCGACCGATGCGGGCTATTTCCGGGCCGAGACCGTTGCTGTTCCCGTCGCGGACCTTTGCGAGAAGGACTGGGACGGGCCCCGGGACGCGTTGGAAGCTGACCAGACCATCCGGCGCGACACAAGCCGTGAAAAGCTTGCGACCCTGAAGACCAGTTTCCGGGAGAATGGCCGCGTCACGGCCGGCAATGCGTCGCAGATTTCTGACGGAGCGGCCGTGGTCCTGCTGGCCTCGGAGGCCGCGGTGAAGAAATTTGGATTGACGCCGCTGGCTCTCATACGGTCCGTCGCCGTGGTCGGTGCCGACCCTGCGCTGATGCTCGAAGGTCCCATTGCAGCCAGCCGCAAGGCCGCCGCTCTCGCCGGCCTCTCGTTCGACGACATTGCCCTGTTCGAGGTCAATGAAGCCTTCGCCAGCGTCCCCCTGATGTGGATGCAGGTGACCGGCGTCGGTGCCGACCGGCTGAACGTGAATGGCGGTGCCATTGCTCTCGGCCATCCGCTGGGCGCGACGGGGGCCCGGCTGGCCACCAGTCTGATCCACGAACTGGGCCGTAGTGGCCGGAAATACGGACTTCAGGCGATCTGTTGTGCCGGCGGTCTGGCCACGGCCACGGTTTACGAGAGCCTGATGCCGAAGCCGGGCTGACGATCAGGGACGATGCAGGCTGGGGTCATCCAGACCGAGCGGCGTAGAGGCGTCCGGCTGACCGGCATCGATGGCGAGCGTCTTCGCGCGCTTGCTCTGAATCTCCCGGACCGTGATGTAGAGGGTAGAGACGACGATGACCCCTGCGCCGATCCATGTGAAGGCGTCAGGCCATTCGCCGAACACCAGCAGTCCGGCGATTACCGACAGCACCAGCCGAGCATAGTCGACAGGAGCCAGGACGGCGGCCTCGCCGACGGCCATGCCCTTGATGAACAGCACCTGGTTGGCGGCGCTGAGCAGGCCGATCAGGAACAGCGGGATCAGGTCGCCGGCACCGGGCCAACGCCAGTCTGCGAGGGCGAATGGCAAGGACAACAGTTCGCCCATGATGCTGGACCAGACCAGGATCGAGCTTGCCGACAGTGTGTTCGTCAGGGACTTTACGCCCGTGATCGTTCCGGCCAGGCAGAGGGCGGAAAAGAGCGCCGCGATGTGTGGCCAGCCAACGGCGACGTCAGCGCCCCACGGCCGCATGATGACGACCACGCCGACGAAACCCATCAGCACCGCCGCGATCCGGCTGGGACCAATGGTCTCGCGCAGGAACAGGGCGGCAAGCAGCACAACCCAGAGCGGACGGGTGAACGACAGGGCGTTCGCCTCGGCCATCGACATGGCTTCATAGCTGTAGAGCAGCAAGATCATGCCTATTGTCGCCAGCAGGGATCGCAGGAACAGCGCGGGCATTGTGGAACGCGGGACGAAGAGCACCTGCCGGGGGCTGCGCAGCATGAAGGGGATGGCGACGATCAGCGATCCGGTCTGGCGATAGAAATTCTGGACGTGCGACGGGTAATTGCCGCTCAGGTGCTTCACCAGGGTCGTCATGGCGACGAAGGTTACCCCGGACATCAACACCCAGATGGCACCTTGTGTATTTGGCGACAGGCGCGAGAAGAACGCCTTCAAGCCGGCGTGTCCTCATACCCCTTGAGGACATAGGTCATTCGCCCGCCGGCCAGCATCAGGCCGCTGAACAGGTGAAGTTCGACGATCTGTTCCTCGGTGAAATGCTCCCGCAGATGGTCGTAGACCTCGTCGCCCATGGCGAAATAGTCGCCGGCAAACAGTTCGGCGAAGCGCAGGGCGGCCTGTTCGGGTGGGCTGAAGCGGGGATCGGACCAGTCACTGCAGGCGACGATGTCGGCCTCGCTGACGTCGTCCGACTTTCGCGCGATCTGGCAAACCGGACACATCGTGATCGAGGCGATCTTCAGCCGAACCAGTTCGCGAAGGCGGTCGGGCAGGACGCCCCGCTCATGGATCTCGGCCATGGTGCCCAGCCATGCGTTGGCCGCCGCTGGTCGGCGGGCCCAGATCTGGACCGGCAAGGTATTGGACAACATGCGAGTCGCCGTTCCTCGGGCGATCGACGCGCGCAGTGGATCAGCCAGGCTGTCGAGGGGCAGGGGGCTCACGCGGGCCACCGATCAGCCCCGGTCTTCGCAGAACTCGAAAATTGCGCCGCCAAGCTCTGTCGGATCGACGCGCAAAAGGGGGCCCCCAACGGCCTGGCAGTCCTCGATCCGCTCGAACTTCACGCCCAGCCCGATTAGACGGTCGGCCTTGGCGTCGAGGCCATTCACAGAGATGCGGATGTAGTGTGGTCCCGGTCCCCAGTTGTGCAGATAGCGGCCCGAGGGGCTGTCCCATTTCGTCGGCTGGATGACGTCGAGCGTGGCACTGGTCCCCAGATTGAAGCCGATGCGGGCCAGTTTGTAGCCCTCTCGATCGAGCTGTTCGACAGTACCGGCGGGCTGTAGGTCCAGGTTCTGGTCGAGGCGGCGCAGCACATCGTCCAGATCCCGGACCAGAAAGCCGCGCCCGACAACCCGGACCATGTCGCCGGGTTTGGGATCGCGCGGCCGGGGCGGGGGCGTGCTGAAGGCCTCGGCCGGCATCTGGATCGCAGCGAGCGGAATGACTTCGATGCACAGGCCGCCGTCGACGGAGGGCTCGTAGATCGGGTTTTCTGGTGTGCAGCCGACCCACAGACGATCGAACGGCATTTCGGGCGTCAACTGCGCGAGGCGGAAGGGCTGTCCCTTGCTGAGCAAATGCTCGACCACGCCGCCGATGTTGTCGGAGACCAGTACCGTGGCGTGGGTCTTGATCGGGCGGAACGGGCCCTGGAAGTCCTCGAGGCTCTTGAGAAAGCCCGGGAACATCGGGTCGCCGTGGTTCGGGAAATCGAGGTGGCCTTGCGGCTCGACCCGCGTCGGCGACACGGCCAGCGATTTGTGGACCCTTAGGAAGTGGGCGACGTAGGGGTGCCCCGGGAAGGCCTGACGCCAGTTGGCGTGACCGTGGATCTCAAGCTTGCTGACGATTTGCGCGGCCGTCTCGTCGGCGTCATGGACCATCAGATCGCCGCTGAGCAGCAGGTCGTAGAGGCTCATCTCATTCTCCTTGCGTCGGGCGCGTGAGCGCCCGCCGAATAATCTCTAGTCCTTGACCAGCAGCAGGCTGCCGGCGAGCGGTCCGCCGCCGGCGGCGCAGACGGCGACGCGCGGGTCGCGGATCTGTCGCTCGCCGCCGCGTCCCCACAGCTGGGTACAGGCCTCATGGACGTAGCCGAGGCCGTGTGTGCGTCCGCCGGACAACTGGCCGCCATTGGTGTTCAGGGGCAGTTCGCCGTCGAGGGCGATCCGGTGGCCGCCCTCGACGAAGGCGCCGCTCTGGCCTTTCGGGCAAAGGCCCAGTCCTTCCAGCCACATCATGGTGAGGATGCTGAAGCCGTCGTATAGCTGAGCCGTGTCGACGTCGGCCGGCGTGAGGTCTGTTCGCGCCCACATGGCGTTGCCGGCGTCGGGCATCGCGTTGGCGGTCAGATCGACCTGGTCCCAGAGATAGGGCTGGTTCATCGCCGCCCCGATCGCCTCGATCCGGATGGGCGGATGGCGCAGGTCCCTGGCGATGTCCTTGCGCGACAGGACAATGACGGTTGAGGCGTCGCAATGGACGTCGCAGTCGAACATCCGCAGCGGCGTCGAGATCATTTTCGATGCGAAATAGTCGTCCATCGTCATGGGCTTGCGCATGACGGCCTTGGGGTTGAGGAGGGCGTTGCGGCGGGTGGTCAGGGCGATCTGGGCAAGCTGTTCCGGCGTCGTTCCATGTTTCTGCATATGAGCCGCGGCATACATGGCGGTGATATTGACCACCGACAGCACGTTGAACGGCGTGCACCACTGCCACATGAAATTGCCGTCGCGCGGACCCGATTTGGCGGCGAGGCTCTGGTCCTTGCTGCCGGTCAGGCGGTTGCTGGACTCGGTGATGGTGCGGAAGACCAGCACGTTGTTCGCCATGCCGGACGCTATGGCCATCGCACCGTTCATAAGACCGGCCAGCGGTCCCGCCGCCTCATAGCCCCCGCTGAACCAGTTACATTTCAGCCCAAGCATGGTCAGCACCGATAGCGGTCCGACCGGTGAGAAGCTGCTGCCGTTGGAGTTGTCGCCGGGCCAGGAACACACGCCGTCTATGTCCTTGGGCTTCAGCCCTGCGTCGGCGATGGCTTCAAGCGCGGCGTCCACGGTGAGCTGCATCGCCGAGCGCGAGGAGGGACGCCCGACCTCGGACTGTCCGATGCCGACGATAGCGACATCTTTTTCGAGAAATCGATTGCCCATCAGGCCGCGGCCCGTTCGAACATCGGGATCCAGACATCCTCGAGCTGCTCGAAAACGACGGTCACGGGCATGCCGAACTCGACGTCCTCCGGCGGGCAGTTCACGACGTTGGACAGGAAGCGCAGCCCTTCCTGCTCTTCCAGTTCAATGATGGCGACGACATAGGGTTCGACGAGATCTGGCGTCCAGACCTGATGATTGATGGTGTAGGTCAGAACCCGTCCACGCCCGGACACCGGCGTCGGCCCGACGTTCAGGCTCGTGCAATGACGGCAGACCGGCGCGGGCGGATGGAAAAACCGCGTGCAGTCTGCACAGCGATGCATGCGCAACTCGCCGACCGCGCCGCCAGTCCAGAATGGTCGCGTTTCCGCGTTGAGCAAGGGCAGCTTTCTCACGTTCCGGCCTCGGGTCTTTGCTGAAGACGACCCATCTAGCGCCCCGTGAAGACCGGGGGGCGCTTTTCCTTGAATGCGGCAGCGGCCTCCTTGCGGTCCCCTGTGGACATCAGCAGAACGAACAGGTCCTTTTCGAGCTTCAGTCCCGCGCGCAAATCCAGCTCCAGGCCGTCGCGAGCGGCCTCTTTCGCATAGGCTGTCGCATTGGCGGGTTTGGCTGCGATACGTTCGGCCAGGGCCTGCACCTCGTCGATCAGGCCCTCGTTCGACACCGCGAGGCGTGAGACCAGTCCAATCCGGAGCGCTTCGGCTGCATCGATCCGGTCCCCGGTCAGCAGCAGATCGAGGGCACGGCCAAGGCCTACGATCCGTGGCAGGCGCTGAGTGCCGCCTCCGCCCGGGATCAGTCCCAGGCCGGTTTCGGGCAGGCCGAAGACGGCATTGGGGGCGGCGACGCGAATGTCACAGGCCATCGAGATTTCCAGACCGCCACCGAGGCAGTAGCCATGTATGGCTGCGATGACCGGCTTTCGGACCCGATCGAGGATCTCGATCCAGCCGGGCGTCATGTTGTTCCTGAGCGCAGGCAGAGATGTCGCGTCGCCCTGGGCCTTGATGTCGGCTCCGGCGCAGAAACCTCGTTCGCCCGCGCCCCGAATGGCGATCACACCGACGTCCGGGTCATTGTCCAGGAGTTCCAGTGCCTGAACTGCCTCACGGCGCAGCGTGGAATTGATCGCATTGATCTGGCCGGGGCGATCAAGGATGACCCAGCCCACGCGGTTGATGCGCTCGACCTGTACCGCGTGTTCGACGGTTCCATCTGCCATGGTTGTCATGCTCCGGCTAATGCGACGGCGGTTCCGTGGGCGTCGGGAAGGTTCAGAAAAAGCGGCGTAGGGTTCGTCATAAGGCGGCTCCAGCAGCAAGCCGTTCCGGGCGGCGATTGGCCATCCAGGCGGCCGCGAAGTGCTTGCTGGACCGGCTCGATCACAATCGACATCAGCGTCGGGTCGAGCGCGTTCGGCACATAGTCCAGTGTCAGCATGGCAAATGTGTACCTGGCACCCGGGACGAGTGGCGCTTTCGAGGCGCGGGGCATTGCTGGTATCGTGCCCTGCGGTCCGGGCCCGAGCTCGCCGGGATGCGGGAAACGACAGGCACTGATATCCTCCGGGACGCGTCTCGAGTGTCGCCTCTTTGGGTGACGCTAGAACAGCAAGAAGAATTCGGCAAGAGAAACGCCGTTCTGGTGTTAGAATATTGCCAGTTGTCGATCGCGGTCACCCTCCTCAGTGGTCGGGCCTGTCGAAGCGCCTTCGCGTCCTGATCCGGAGTCTGCCGTGCGAGCCCTTCTCAGTCTTCAGGCCGGCGGTCCCGATACGCTTTCGATCCGCGAGATTGAGGAGCCAGCTCCGGGGCCAGGTCAGGTCGCCGTAACGGTCCATGCCTGCGGCGTGAATTATCCCGATGTGCTTGTTATCGAGGATCGATACCAGATGAAGCCGCCGCGGCCCTTTTCGCCGGGCAGCGAACTGGCCGGAATCGTTCGCGCTGTTGGAGCAGGTGTCGAGACACCTTCTGTTGGGCAACGGGTGTCGGCCTCGCTGCCGTTCGGGGCGATGGCCGAAGTGGTCGTCGTGCCGGCAAATCGCTGTACGGTCATCCCCGACACTATGCCATTCGACCAGGCCGCGGCTTTTCAGGTGACCTACGGCACGGTCTATTATGCGCTGGTGGGGCGAGGTGGGCTTCAGCAGGGGGAGACCTTGCTGGTTCTTGGAGCGGGCGGCGGCATAGGCCTGGCGGCTGTCGAACTGGGCAAGGCTCTTGGAGCAAGGGTGGTCGCTGCGGCTTCGTCACGGGCCAAGCTGGACGTGGCGCTGGCCATGGGGGCAGACGCGGGGGTGATCTATCCAGGGTCGCTTGACGCGGCCTCTGAAGGAAAGGCGTTCACGGAGGCGGTGCGGTCCGCGTGCGGCGGGGAAGGGCCGGACGTCGTCGTTGATCCCGTCGGTGGCTCCTATGCCGAACCGGCATTCCGGTCGGTCGCCTGGCAGGCACGCTATCTGGTTGTTGGCTTTGCGGCCGGCATACCGTCGATCCCGCTCAATCTGATCCTGCTCAAGGGTGCCCAGATCATCGGCGTCTTCTGGGGCAGCTACATGGCCCGAAGCCCGCACCGCGGCTCGCACGACATGAAGGCGTTGCTGGATCTGTTCGCAGAAGGCAGGGTCAATCCATTGGTTTTGGAACGTTTTTCTCTGGAGCGCGGGGGGGAGGCGATCGCCCGGTTGGCGTCGCGCAGTGTCCACGGCAAGGTCGTTGTGGAGATTGTGAGTTCTGAAGACAGAATGAGTGACTAGAAGGAGAATGCATCTGGACCGGGTCTGGCGGTCCGTCTAGTCTGCGGTGAAGCAGTGTAGGTCTGTGTGGCTTCGCTTTCTGCCGTTTATTCAGGTCGACTGAAAGGCAGGACGGCAGGGCCGCCCGGTACGGAACGCGAGGCCGGCCACTGTCGCTGTCGGGCATCGCTCCGGCGCTGGTTCGCCCCGTCTGCGCCGAGGATGAACGAATGAACGCGATTGCCGATGTGACTGAAGCGGGATGGCGCACCGGGCCGCGCGACACCCCCATCGCTGCGTTGCGCAGGGCCGTCGCAGCTTATTCCGAAAAGATCTTTCTGGATTTCAGCGGTGAGACTCACACCTACGGCGAGTTTGACAAGACCAGCAACCGGTTCGCCCATTCCCTTCAGGCGCTTGGCCTGATCGCCGGCGCGCCGATCGTCTCGATGCTGGATAACAACGTCGACGCGGTCACCACCTGGATCGCTGCCAACAAGATATCCGCCATCAGCGTGCCCCTGAACACGGCCCTGATCGGTCAGTTCCTGCGCCACCAGATTGAGGACACGAGCGCCAGCATGATGGTGTGCGAGGCTCGTTATCTGCAACGGTTGCTGGATATCGAGGATCAGCTGACGACCCTGAAGACTGTCCTGGTCCGGGGTGCCTTCGCGCCTTCGGCGGAATCGAAGCTGACCATCTTACCCCTGGACAGTCATCGAGGGTCCGATGCCAGCCCGTTCGACCTGCTGCCCGATCCGGGCGCGTTGAACGCCCTGATCTACACCTCGGGGACAACGGGTCCTTCGAAGGGCTGCATGATCACCGGCAATCAGATGTGCCATTTTGCGCGGATGTTGACACGGTCGGCACCGTTCGGACCGGACGACATCTATTGGACGCCATTGCCTCTGTTTCACATGAACGCGATCGCCACGGGGGTCGTTTCAGTCATGCTGGTGGGCGCAACAATCTCGTTCGCTCCGAAATTCTCGGTCTCGGGATTCTGGCCGGCCATCGAGAAGTCCGGGGCCACAGTGGTGTCGATCCTCGGTTCGCTTGGAACGATGCTGGCGCGCGCTGAAGATAATGACGCGATGGCTCGCTGCTTCGGCCAGGTTCACACGATCAAGGGCAATCCCTTCCCCGAAGAGATCAAGGAAATCTGGCGATCCCGCTTCGGCGCGAAAAACGTCGGATCCAATGTCTATGGTCTGACCGAAGGGCTGTTGACCTCCATGCCGGCCGACGGTGCCTATGCGGAGGGGTCTTCGGGCAAGGCCGCGCCGGAACTTGATGTCAGAATTTTCGACGACAACGACAATGAGGTTCCGACCGGGACCTCGGGCGAGGTGGTCTGTCGGCCGTTGCTGCCGGACATCATCTTCAAGGGCTATTGGCGCCGGCCCGAGGACACGCTGAAGGTCTGGGGAAACCTGTGGTTCCACACCGGCGACATCGGCAAATTCGATGAGAACGGCTTCTTCTATTTTGTGGATCGAAAGAAGGACTACCTGAGGCGAAGGGGAGAGAACATCTCAAGTTTTGAGATGGAGACCTCGATCCTGACCCATCCCGCGATCGAACAGGTCGCGGTTCACGCTGTGCCTTCGAGCCTGCAGGAAGACGACCTGAAGGTGACCGCCAAGCTGAAACCGGGCATGGCGCTTTCAGAGGAAGACCTCTGCCGTTGGCTGATAGAACGGGTGCCCTACTATGCGGTGCCGAGATTTATCGAGTTTCGAGCTGAACTGCCGGTCAATCCGCAGGGCAGGGTGCTGAAATTCCAGCTTCGTGACGAGGGCGCGACCCCGACGACCTGGGACATCGAGACCACGGACATCAAGCCCAACCGCTGAAGGCGCATTGAACCGCGCCAGGAGGAATTCCGATGCGACTCCTGTCGTTTGACAATCACGGCACGGCGACCGTGGGCGTGCGCATCGGCGATGAGGTGATTGACCTGTCGGTCGCCGCGCCCGAACTGCCACGCGATATGATTGCGCTGCTTGCGGCGGGCCCGGACGCCCTGTCCGCGGCCAAACAGGCAGCAGCGTCGGCTGGAGCCGGCGCTCGTCGTCCAGTGGAGGGTCTGCGTCACCTGACCCCCATCCAAAGACCGGACAAGATCATCGGCCTGGGCAAGAACTATATGAAGCACGTCGAGGAGATGAAGGCCGATGTGCAGTCCTTTCCCGGGATGTTCCTAAGAGTCCCGGATTCTCTGGTGGCTCACAACCAGCCGATCTGGCGGCCCGAAGCCTCCGACACGCTCGACTACGAAGGCGAACTGATGGTCGTCATCGGCAAGGGTGGGCGGATGATCTCTCGCGAGGAGGCCCTGTCGCATGTGGCTGGCTACGCATGTCACAACGACGGCAGCGTTCGCGCTTACAACTACATCCCCTCGGCCGTGACCGCGGGAAAGAATTTTCTCAATACCGGCGGTTTCGGCCCGGAGATCGTCACGGCAGATGAACTGCCTCCGGGCTGCAAGGGCCTGCGGCTTACGACCCATGTCAACGGCGACCTGCGCCAGAGCGCCGATATCGCCGAGATGCATTGGGACGTCGCCCACCTCGTGCATCTGATGTCGACCATCTTCACCCTGTATCCCGGTGATCTGATCGCGACGGGGACGCCGTCGGGCTGCGCCGCAGGTTCGGCTGACCCGCAGTGGCTGGTGCCGGGCGATGTGGTGCGGGTCGAGATCGAGAATGTGGGTGTTCTGACAAACCCGATCGTCGATGCGCCCAGGGTAAGGGGCGACCTCGACGTGCGGCTCTAGCGAACCATCATCAGGCCGCCATCGACCGCCAGGGTCTGCCCGGTGATAAAGCGCGAAGCATCACTGGCCAGAAAAACCAGCACCGGAGCCATGTCGGAATCCGCATCTCCGAGCCGCCCACCGAGCGGGATCATCATGGCCATGCCGCGGTCGTGCGCTTCCAGCTGTTCGGCCGTCATGCCGGCGCGTGTGGTGTCATACATGGGTGTCCACATCCCCGGCGCGACGGCATTGGCCGATATTCCGTACTGGCCCCACTCCTGGGCGATGGTTCGGGTCCATGCCAGGACTGCGCCTTTCGAAGCGGAGTAGTGTGCGCAACCACGCAGGCCGACCGCCCCCGCCGCCGAAGCGAAGTTGATGATCCGGCCGCCCCTGTCCTTGAGGTAAGGGAATGCCGCCTGGTTCGCGATCATCGTTCCCCGGGCATTCACGCCCAGGACCAGGTCCCAGTCCTCATCAGTGATGTCTTCCGCGGGCGTGTAGCGCTGGATGCCGGCCGCGTGGATCAGAACATCCAGCCCGCCCATTGCGGCGACAGCACGGTCAAACGCCGCCCCGGTCGAAGCGCGCGAGGAGACATCGCAGACGTCACAGGTCAGGGACCCCGGGCCTGCGCCGGCGATTGATTCGACGGGTCCCCCGGTGAGGTCCAGGCCTGTCACTGTCGCCCCGGCTGCGGCCAACGCTTTAGCCGCACTCATACCGATCCCGCGCGCGGCACCGGTGACAATGATCCTCTTTCCCGCCAGGGCTCCAGGCTCGGTCATCTGTCGTCCATCCCTGCCGGGTTACCCCGAGCACCAACTGTTTCAGTCACTTCGTAGGCCCGATGTGACGACTTCACATTTCACCGGGTTATGGTCGGCGTCCCGGGCACCGGCCCCGGGGCGCGGATGCCCATTCCGGAATTCTTACCCTAGATTTTTATTCTTGCGACAGATTTCTAATTCTGTTTAGCTTCTCTCCAACGCATCACCGTCCGGTAGTTGCGATATGCGGGGCATCAGACCCCCTGGGGAGGTTTCTATGCGATCCAACCACAGCCGGCATGTAGCCAAATTCCTGCGGCGTGGCGGTGCCCTCGGCCTTTTGGCTTGCACAGCCTTGACCAGCCAGGCCTTCGCTCAGAGCGCGCAGGCTCCGCAGCAGACCGACCAACTCGATGAGATCGTCGTCACCGCGCGGCGTACCGAGGAAAACCTGCAGTCGACGCCTGTGGCCGTGACCGCCATTGGTAGCGAGGCCCTGGAGCGGGCGCAGGTCGCGGATGTGACCGACCTTCAGCGTACCGTGCCCAGCCTCTCGATCGCGACCGGAGCTCCGTCGTCCTCCGGCTTCTCCTTTGTCTCCATGCGCGGCCAGGGCAATCTTCAGGCTCTGGTCTCCAACGACCCCGCCGTCGCGATCTATGTCGACGGCGTCTACATTCCGCGCCCGTCCCAGGGTCTGACGGATCTGTTCGATCTTGAGCGCGTAGAAGTTCTGCGTGGACCGCAAGGAACCCTGTTTGGCCGGAACACCATCGGCGGAGCTGTGAACATTCTGACGGCGGACCCCACCGGTGAGTTCGGGGGATCCGTCCGCATCGAGGCCGGCAACTACGACCAGGTTGGTGCGAGCTTCGTTCTCAACGGCGCGCTGTCGGACCGGGTTTCCGGCCGCCTTGCGGCGAGCACCAAGGGGCGCAGTGGTTATGGCCAAAGCATCCCGCTGGGGCGCGATGTCTGGGATCAGGACAGCGACTTCATTCGCGGCAAGCTGAAGTACGAGGGCGAGGGCGTCGAACTGGTCCTGTCCGGCGACTACAACATGATTGAAGACAATGGGCAGTTCACCGCCCTTAACTCCTTCGCGCCGGAGCTTTTCGGTCCGACGGGATCGTTTGGTGCATTCGGCCTCGGTACGACCTTGACCAACTCGCTGCACGACGGCGGCTGGTACGACACCTATGCGACCGGCTATTTCGTGCCTTCGAGCAATCCGAACTTTGCGGCGCTGCCGCAAGAGGTCAGAGACCTTTATACGAAACCGCTGGGCAACCGTCTGGAAGCCTATGGATTCGGCCTTAACGCCTCATTCGACCTTGGCGACGTGACTCTGAAGTCCATCACCGGCTTCCGTTTCAGCGACACGGACGGTGTCATTGACACGGACGGAACGCCGGTGCCGATCCTGACGACCTGGGCCGGTTACAACTCTGACCAGTGGTCCCAGGAATTCCAGATCAGCGGCGGCATCGGGGAAAGCTTCACCTACATCGCCGGTGTCTATTACTCTGACGAACAGGGTGTGGAGTTCAGCCGGTCCCAGAACTTCGGCTTCCTGCCTTACTCCGCCACGACGCGTCCCTATGCCGGGTTCGCGGGTCAGAACATGGCCGATGTGCACAACACCTCGGCCGGTGTGTTCGGCCAGGGCTACTATCAGCTGACGGAGAACCTCAGGCTGGCGGCCGGCCTTCGCTGGACCTGGGACAGCCGCGACACCGAGCTCCATAACTTCTCCACCTGGGGCGTCGCTGCGACCTGCAACCTTCAACGTCCGGACGTCGTGGGTGTCTGTACCCAGACCCAGGAGGTCAAGTTCGACTATCCAGCCTATACCCTGGGCCTCGACTGGCAGATCAACCCGGACATGTTCGCCTACATCCAGACTCGTCGGGCCTCGAAGTCCGGCGGTTGGAACACGCGCGCCGGCGGTCTGCCCGCCTTCGACCCGGAGACCGTCGAGGACCTGGAAATCGGCTTCAAGGCGACCTGGCTGGAGAACCGCCTGCGTACGAACATCGCCTTCTTCCATTCCTGGCAGTCCGACGTGCAGCGGAACGCCGCTGCTCTGACCCCGGCCGGTGCCAGCACCCAGTTCATCGTCAACGCCGGCGATGCGCGGGTTCACGGCCTCGAGTTCGAAGGTGCCTTCCGTCCGTGGGCCGGCATGGAGCTGACCAGCAACATCAGCCTGATGGACGGAAGCTACGCCGACGGATCCTTCATCGAGCAGCAGGCCGTGCCCGGTGTCGGTCTGGCGGGATGCCGGCTGAACACGGCGGGAACGGCGTCGATCTGCCCGGTCGACCGCAGCGGAGAAGAACTGCCGCAGCTTCCGAAGATCCAGTACAACCTGGGTGCCACCCAGGTCGTGCCGACGTCATTCGGTGCGGTGTCCTTCCATGTCGACTATTCCTACCTCGGGGAACAGTTCTTCAATCCGGTCACGCCTTCGCCTTATCAATCGGCGACCACGCAAGGCATCTACGCCGCTTCGAACAGGATCACCCGGACCCCCGGTTACGGCCTGCTGAATGCGCGCATCACGATGGAGTTTGACGCTCAGAACGTCGAGGTGGCGATCTACGGCAAGAACCTTGCTGGCGAAGAATACAGCACGCGTCACTGGGCCGACGTCTATGCCGCTGGTCTCGGGTTTGCGACGGACTTCATCGGCGAGCCGACGACCTACGGCGTCTCTCTGACCCGGCGCTTCTGAGAAAGACCCACTCCTGATGTAACTTGCCGCCGACCGGTCCCCGGTCGGCGGCTTTTTCTTGGGTGCGATGAATCATTAAAAGAGCCGCCATGCTGAGCATGGCGGCCCATTTCTACGGTGCATCTTCCGAGCCCGTCCGCTGACGGGTCCCGCGCTGGCTCAGGGCGCGTCCCAAATGACATGAACGGCGTCAGGGCCGCGCAGCGAAACGCCACGGATTTCCGGACGAGGCTGGTCCGGATCGAGCCGGAGGTTCGGGAGCCGGTCGAGAAGCAGGCCGACAGCTTCTTCGATCTCGACCTTCGCCAGCCATATGCCGATGCACATGTGAGCCCCGAATCCGAAACCGAACGCGGCCATCTGCTTTCGATCGATGTCGAAGACGTCCGGGTTTTCGAATACGGTCTCGTCCCGGTTCGCAGAGGCTACGCAGGCAGATATGACGGCCCCCTTCGGAATGGTCACCCCCTGCAGGGTGACCTCCGTCAGTGTCTCGCGAACCTTGAAGGTCGCTACAGAGTCGTACCGGACGCTCTCGTCCAGAACCTTCCGCATGAGTGAGCGATCCGCACGCAGCCGTTCCAGAACCTCGGGGTGATCGAACAGGTGGGTCAACATGATTGCGAAGGTGCGGGAGGTGGTCTCGGATGCCGCCGGCAGCATCATTCGGACGAAATTGGTAATCTGGTGGTCGGTGAGTGTGCGCCCTTCGAACTCGGCGCGTATGAGGCGGCTGATCAGATCTGCGCCTGTGGCACCTGATTCCCGGCGCGCCTGAACGGCCGCGAGAGTCGGATCGTAGAGTTCCTGGAAGGCTTGAAACGCGGCACGCTTGGCCTCCGGGTCATTGGCCATTCCGCCCAAAACCTTCAGCGCCTTGCTGGCGAAGAGTTCGAGAGCTGCCGGGTCATCATCCTGGAAGCCCAGGACCGCATAGACGACATGGATCGGGAACATCACGCCGACGCTTGAGACCAACTCAGCCTTCCCAAGCGGGATGAGGGGCTCGATGAAATAGCGCTGGATCAATGGGCGGATATAGGCCTCGCGCCATTCCGCCATGACCGCCGGCGTGAACGAAGGCTGCAGGATACCGCGAAGCTGGCGATGTTCATCGCCGTCGAGACCGGTGATCATGAGCCCGTCGAGGAATTGGCCGAGACCGGTCTCCATAAGAATTCCGCTTGTGAAGGTCTTGGTGTCGCGCAGCACCAACATGACGTCGGCATGTTTGAAGACCGTGTAGATCGGGCGACCCGTGTCTCCAGCGAAAGAGGCAGCCCCCAGTTCGGCGCAGATGTCGCCCTGTATCACCGGCATGGTGGCGCGGTGCTCACGATAGATCTGATCGAGATTTCCATCATTGCCCGCGAACAGGGCACCGATCTGGGCGAAACCCTCGGCGAGGTCCTTATTGGGTGTCATCTGGGAGGTGCTCATAGGTCATGCTTTCCAGAAAAGGCCACTCGAGAGGGCGAAAGAGATTTTACATACAGAATGGAATTCCGGAAAAAAGTCCATCAATCCCGGTGTTTCGGTCGATCAATGCCCGTGTATCGTGGCGACCGCGGACGGGTCCGTATAGTCGCGCCACCGAAGTAGTTTTCCCTCTTCGTCCAGCTCAAAAATGCCTGCTATGGCGAATGCACCAACCTCGCGTCCGTCGGCGGCGACAAGCCGGTCCATTCGTTCCGTCAGGACGACATTGCCGTGAGCGGCGATGTGCAGGGTCTCAACCAGGATTTTCGAATACCCCATAGCGGCTTCGAATTTCGCCCCCAGCGCCAGGGCTTCATCGGCCCCGACGGTTTTTGACAGGCCCATGTTGACCCATTCGGTATCGGCGCGGAACAGGTCGCGGATCGCTTTTTCGAGCGGTTCAGGGCCGTCGGACCAAGCGTTCAGGAACTGGCGGATGATGTCGATCGGCAGTCTTTTCACTGGATGTTCGTCCTTCCATATCGGGTGCCGCTTTGGCGCTTTCCGGCGCGACTCCAAAGCTGGTTTGCGGCAAGGTGGGCCGACTGCGGCTATTGCCGCGCTGACCTGATGGAGCCGTCGTGAGCGACCAGATCACAGCTATTCCCCTGACCCGCATCGACGGAGAACTCGACAGCCTGGCGAACCATGAGGGCAAGGTTCTGTTGATCGTCAATGTTGCATCGAAATGCGGTCTGACGCCGCAGTATGAAGGGCTTGAGGCCCTCTATCGAGACAAGCACGCTGAGGGGCTGCAAGTGCTTGCGTTTCCGGCCAACAACTTCAATGGCCAGGAGCCCGGCACTGACGATGAGATCGTGGACTTCTGCAAGACCAGCTACGACGTGACCTTTCCGCTGTATTCCAAGATTAGCGTCAGGGGCGAGGACATCCATCCGCTTTATGCCCGCCTGACGACGAGCAAGCCTGCGGCGGTCGGGGAGGGGCCGATGCGTAAACGTCTGGAGGGCTATGGGATCGCGACGGGTGCGCCGGGTGAGATTGTGTGGAATTTCGAGAAATTCCTGATTGGTCGCGATGGTCAGATCATCGACCGTTTCGCACCTGATGTTGATGCTGCCGATCCTCGATTGGTTGGCGCGGTTGATAAGGCGCTCGCGGAAAGCTGAAGTAGCAGTGGGGACGCGGTGGCGCTGGTAGTCCACCGCGCCTTTCATCAACGGAGCTTGGCCGTGATCTTGGCATGGGGGCCGGAAACCTGAGCGGCCCAGGCCTCGGCGGCGTCCGAGAATTCGAACTCGAGGTAATCGACTTCGAGGGCCTGTTCCTTCTGCATTGCCAGCAGTCGCCGCCAGATGGCCTCGCGGTCGGCGGGCGGACGTTGGCCAGTGCCGATGCAGGTCAAGGTGCGGAAGAGGAGATCGCCGATGTTCAGGTCCACGACGCGACCCGCTCCCGTGCCGATCGTGATCAGACGAGCGCCCCATTTGGTCGCCTTGACCGCCGAAAGAAAGGGCTTGCCGAAGACGAGATCCAGCACGACGTCGAAGCCCTCGCCGCCTGACGCTACCCTCAACGCCTCAGTGTCGTTTTCGCCGCCCATGGCCACGACGGCGTCGGCAAGCCCGCGTTCCATGAGCCGGTCAAGACCGGCTTGATTGCGCGCCGCGGCCACGACCTGTCCGGCACCGAGATTTCTCGCCAGTTGCAACCCGATCTGTCCAAGCACGCCAGTGGCACCGAGGATCAGCACACGCTCGCCGGGCTGGATCCTTGCGGCCTCCAAAGGGATGAGAATGCCGGTGCCGGCGATGCCCATGGTGATCGCAGTGCGATCATCAATATCGTCCGGGACGTCCCAGACCTCGGCCGAAGGCACAATGGTTCTTTCCGCCCAGGCTCCCCAGGGTGCCAATGATCGTTCGCCGAAATAGACCCGCCGCCCGTCTTCGGCGCGGCCAACGCCTTCGCCCCGGATCACGCAAGGATACTCAACGCCGAGACGATAGGCACCGAGTACGTCCCATCCACCAAGGCCGGCGGTGTCGACCTCGATCAGGACTGAGCCGTCCTGGGCCGTCGGTTCAGGAAAGTCCTGAAGGACCGGAGTGGCTCCGTTCCCGGAGATGACGGCGGCGCGCATGGGCAGGTTTCCTGGTCAGGACGTTGCGAGACGAGCGTCGGCGCATCGTTGGCGATCGACGTGTGCCGCCGCCGTCTTCGATCGGGTCAGAGGAAGATGGCGAGGTTCGGGAAGCCGAGCACGGTCTGATCGATGATGATCTCGCGCCGGGACAGTTTGAAGCTGCCGCCATGGCGGCGCAGCAGGTCGTGCCGAACGCAGCTGAGCATCAGCAGGGTTGTCTCATCGAACCGGCTCCGGCTGCACAGCAGATAGCTTTTCACCTCGAACTCGTCTGGATGGTCCGTGGATTCGACCAGAATGTTCGTCACCAGACGACGGGTGCGCGACGGCGGGTCTTCGGCCCAGGCGCTGCTGGTGTCCGTAATCCGCCCGACGCGGCCGCGGATCGAGGCATAGGTCTCGTCGAAATGCATCACTGTGCGGACGACAGACTCGGCCTGGTGTTTCAGGGAGCGCGTCTGGCGCATCGGGCAGGTGTAGCGAAGATCGATGTCGAGCCGCGCAACCCATTCGGCCAGGCGAATCTCATCGAGCAACCAGGCCTCCTCGTAGAGGAACTCGGCGATCTGGTTGTAGACGGGCGAACCGACCGGCACACGGTCGGGACGGAAGGGGGCATCTGATGCGCTGCTGACATCGGTGGGGATGACGGCGTTCATGGTCATGGCGGTGTTATCCTGATGATATCGACGATGGTTAGACGGCGCTGTTCATCAGATCGCGATAGGCCAGCCACCAGTTCCACTGGGTGTCGTCCTTGGTGAAGCCTTCATAGACCAGGGCCGGGCCGGGCCAGTCCGGCCGGGGCGGAGTTGTGCAGACGGCCTGGTATTTCATGGTGACGTTGCGGGCGGCAGCACCCTTGGCCGTCTGTGTGATGTGCGGCCAGGTGTCGGAATCGTCCTGTTCCACCATGCCGGACGTGCCGAGCATTCGCACCGCGAACTGCAACGCCTTCTGCTTGTGCTCTTCGGGCGCGTCCTTTTCTGCAAGGATGTAGTTGCAGAACTCCAACTCGTCCGGCCCCTTGGGAATGTAGGTGTGCAGCGAGGTCAGGCCGATGATCTCGCCATCAGGCTGGGGTACGTAGATGAAGGCGATCAGGACGTTGGGGAACATGCCTCCGACCTGGGGCGGGCTGTCGACCAGCAGACTGAGCTGTTCCGGTGTCAGATTGCGCATCAGCTGGGGCAGCATTTCCTTGGTGATGCCCGGGGGCGGCACGATGGCCAGTTTTTCTTCCAGCGTCAGATTGCCGTCCCGGAAACCGGCCGCCTGTTTGAACTTGTTGGCGGCAGGCATGCAGCGAAGGGCGTGCCCCTGAAGCGAACCGACCTCGGTGCCATACATTGAGGTCGTCAAGTCGCCGTCGCCGAACCTGGCGAACTCACCCAGCCAGCGGTGAAGCGTCAGAGTATGGAAGCCGTCGGCGGCCGACTGCTCACAGGCCGTTTTCCAGTTCGCCTTGATGGTAAATCGCTGGGGCGGGCCGAGAACCTCGAGGCCTCTGTCCGTGCGGCAGAACAGCATGTCGTAGTACCATTTCATTTCGCCGAGGAACTCGTCGAAAGAGGGCCCGTCGAAATTCCAAGTCGCGAAGATCAGCCCGCCGTACAGGTGGCTGCGCGCCTGGGTCAGGCCGAGCTTTTCCTTGGGCAGGATGTCGCCATGCATCTTCTCGCCGGCGACGGGCGCGCCAATGAAGTCGCCGTCGTTCTTGAAGGCCCAGCCGTGATAGATGCAGGTGTGCACCTTGGCATTGCCGGCGTCGCTGGTGCAGACCCTCATGCCCCGGTGGGGGCAGACGTTGAGCATGACCCTGATCGAACCGTCTTTCTGGCGTGTGATCAGGACGGGATCGGAGCCCATCAACCGCGTGATGAAGTCGCCGGGGTTGGGTATCTCGCTCTCATGGCCCAGCAGAAGCCATGTTTTCCCGAACACCTTGCGCATCTCGATGTCGTAGAGCTCGGGGTCCGAGATGGCACGAAGCTGTACCTCCCGGGTGTGAATATTGATCAGATCGTCGATCGTCGTGCCATCGGAAAGCGTTGTGCGGGTCCGGTCCAGCATGGGTTTCCTCCGTGGCGATTCCCGCCATTTAATTTTGAACATAGGTGGCATTTCTGTATAGAAAATGCAACTCTTCGATTCATAGAGGAACGACGGACCGCAGGTCCCCGGAGAAGCCCCCAAGGGGCACCCGGCAGGGAGGATGAAGATGAGTTCGGAGGCGATTTCCCATCGCGTCAGGGCCGACCGCAGTGCCTGTTGCGGCTATGGAACCTGTGTTGAGATCTGCCCGGAGATCTACCAGCTGGAGGGCGGGCTGGTGGTTCTGACGACCGATATCGTACCGGCGGAACTGCTGGAGCGCGCCATCGAGGGTGCCGAGTCCTGCCCGCAGTCGGCCATCGTCGTGGAAGAGGTTGCGGGATGAGTGTGCCTCCGGTCGTTGCCAGCGCTTCAGCACCGACCAAGGGAGTGCGAAGGCCGCCCGGCCTGGTCGCGCTCTCTCTGATGGGGGTGCCCCTGACGGCCCTGTCGCTTCCTCTCGTGGTCATGATCCCCGAGCACTATGCGACAGTCCTCGGACTGCCGCTGGCGGTGGTCGGTCTGATCTTCACCAGCGTGCGGGTCTTCGACATCGTTATCGACCCGATGCTGGGTGCGGCTATGGACCGGACGCGCAGTCGTTTTGGACGATACCGCCCGTGGCTGATTTTCGGCGCGCCAGCGCTTATGCTTGCGGTTTATCTGCTTTTCATGGCTGAGCCGGGCGTCGGGCCGCTTTACCTGCTACTGACCCTGACTGCGGCCTTTGTCGGCTGGTCAGTGCTTTCGCTGGCGCAGCTGGCCATGGCTTCAGGATTGGCGACCGGTTACGACGAGCGGTCGCGTGTTTACGCCTGGATCCAGTTTGCTTCGCTACTGGGCATTCTTACCGTCATGGGCTTTCCGATCCTGTTGACCAGGCTCGGGGAAACGGGCCTGGCACCCACCCAACTTATGGGCTGGATCATTATTGTCCTGATGGGTCCTGCCGTCGCTCTCGCCGTGTGGCGGGTTCCCGAAGCCGTCGAGGTCGCCCAACGGCATGTCATCGGCATCAAGGAATACCTTGCTGTTGTGGGTCGGAAGGCGGTGCTGCGGATTACGGCAATCGATCTGCTGTTCGGCCTCGGCTTCGGGACGGCGTCGGCCATGCTGGTATTCTTTGTCACGGCGGCCAAGGGGCTGGATCGCAGTGCCATCGGCATTGTGCTTATCGCCCAGGTCATCACGGCCATGATCACCGTTCCTGCCGTCGCATGGCTGGCGCGACGGTTTGACAAACATTTCGTTCTCGGAATCTCGGGTCTGCTGGCGGCAGCCGTCAGCATCGCATTCGTCTTCGCTCCCGACCGGAACCTGTTGGCTATGTCGCTTGGAATGATGGGTTGGGGGCTGTCGTTCGGTGCCTTCAATCTGCTGCCGCGCGCCATGATGGCCGATGCCGCGGACGAGCTCAGACTGGATTCGGGTTCGGATCAGACGGGCGTGCTTTATGCCCTTCTGATCAGCAGCTGGAAGCTTGGAGGGGCTCTGGCGGTGGGGCTGTCATTCGCGGCTCTGGCCCTGGTCGGCTACAAGCCCGCCCTGATGTCGGCCAACACGCCCCAAGCCATCGCAGGTTTGGAGTTGGTGTTTGCCGGCCCGTCGGCGGTGCTGTTCGTTATCGGTGCCTGGTTGTCCTTTACCTATCCGCTGACCCGCGAGAAGCACGCCGCGGTGCGCGCTGCGCTTGACCTGCGCGATGCCGGCTCGGAGTCGGTGGTGTGACCGGGCGGCTCGAAGGCAGGGTCGCTCTGATTTCGGGCACCGGCGGCGGTCAAGGTCGGGCGGCGGCACTCCGGTTCGCCGCCGATGGCGCGATCGTCGTCGGCTGCGATGTAAGCGGTGCAGCGGACACCGAGACCGTGCGACTGGTGACTGAAGCCGGTGGGGTCATGACGACCATGGTCTGTGATCTCGGCGATCCTGCGGAAGCACAGGCATGGGTGGACCGGGCGGTATCGGATCACGGTCGGATCGACGTTGTCTACAACAACGCCTCGGCGGCGAAATTCGGTTCGATCTCAGATCTTTCCATCGAGGACTGGCGGTTCACGATCCGTAACGAACTCGACCTCGTGTTCCTGACAACCAAATTTGCATGGCCGCACCTCGCAAAACGCGGCGGAGCGATCGTCAACGTCGCCTCGACCGCCGGCTGGCAAGGCTCGCGGGGTAATGGCACGGTCGCCCACAACGCCACCAAAGGCGGCGTCATCGCCATGACGCGACAGATGGCCTTGGAGGGTGCGCCACTGGGCATTCGCGCCAACAGCATCAGCCCTGGCTTCATCATCACCCCCGGCACGCGCGCCTTCGCCGAGAACCCGGCCGTTCGAGCTCAATTGACGAACAGCATTCCGCTCGGCCGGCCTGGTGAGCCCGAGGACGTTGTCGGCATGGCCGCCTTCCTGGCCAGCGACGAGGCTGCCTTCATCACCGGCACTGACATCATCATCGATGGCGGTACCACTGCCTGCTAGCGACACGAAAGACTGAGGATCTGGACCATGGATATCCGGGGTATCGGCTACCTGGGCTTTGAAAGCCCCAACATCGACGCCTGGCGAAGCTATGGCCCTGAGGTGCTTGGCCTTGCCATCGCGCCTTCGCCGGAAGACGAGCCGGATGCCCTCTATCTGAAGATGGATGACCGTCGCTATCGCTTCGCCTTCCAGCCCGGCCCTATCGACAAGCTGATCTATATCGGTTGGGAGTGCGTGAACCGGATCGCCTTCGAGAAAGCCGTCAAAAAGCTGCAGGACGCGGGTATCGCGGTCGAACAGGGGAGTGACGACCTCAAGGCGCGCCGCGCCGTTCGCGACGTGGTCCGGTTCAAGGACCCCGTCGGCTACCAGTACGAACTCTTCTATGGCCAGAAGGGCGAGCCGGACTCGTTCGTGCCCGGACGTCGGCACGGCGGCTTCAACACCTATGGCCGCGGCTTCGGCCACGTCGTGGTCATCACGCCGGAATACGGACCCGAGCTCGACGACTTCCTGATCAATGTCATGGGCTTCCAGTGGTATGGATCAGGCGCGGGTAAGGGCAAGACGGGATTCTACCGTGCGGGGCTGAACAATCTCACCAGCCACGACATCGGCTATGGTCATGGGCCCGGCCGTATGGGCATCCAGCACGTGGGACTTCTTACGGGCGACCTTCGCGACGTCGGTGAGACCTGGGACATCGTCAAGAAGCGCCAGATCCCGGTTCAGATGACTCTGGGCCAGCACACCCAGGATCCCCATTTCTCCTTCTACCACTTCAGCCCGTCGGGTTTCGCCGTCGAGGTCATCGCCGAAACCCACCCGTGGCCGGGCGATCCGTTCGAGCTGAACGCTGAACGCCTCAGCTACTGGGGGCATGAACTGGTCGGGCCGATTCTCGGCACGACGGTACGCACACCCGAGGAATTGCGTTGATGGGATTGCTGGATGGCAAGGTCGCTCTGATTACCGGCGGTGGGGGAGGGATTGGCAGAGGCATCGCCCGCAGGTTTGTGCGCGAAGGGGCTACCGTCGTCGTGGCGGAGTACAACGAAGACTACTGCACCACGATCCGGTCCGAGCTGATCGACGAACTCGGCGGCCGTGCAGAGGTTCTCAAGGTCGATGTGCGGGTCAAGGATCAGATCCAGGGCGCTGTCGAGAAGACGGTCGAGCTGTTCGGAGGCATCGACATCCTGATCAACAACGCCTTCACCCTCAGCCCGAAGGTGCTGCTGGAGCAGAAGACCGACGAGATGCTGGACGCCACCCTGCACTCGGGTCTTTGGGCCGGTTGGTGGGCGATGCAGGCAGCGCGGCCACACATGATCGCACGCGGCGGCGGCTCGATCGTCAACTTCTATTCCATCGACGTCGAGACGGGGGCCTGGCTGAACTCGGACTACAGCATCACCAAGTCCGCGCTGCGGGGCCTTACCCGAAGCGCCGCTCACGAGTGGGGTCGGTTCAACATCCGGGTCAACCTGCTGTCGCCGGCCGCTATGGGGACCGTGTTCCAGAAGATGGCGGCAGACTCGCCGGGCTTCGCCGAACGGGTCGCAGCGATGAAGCCACTGCAGCGGAATGGTGACCCGGAGGAGGATATCGCTCCGGTGGCTGTGTTCCTGGCGTCGGATATGTCGCGGTTCGTGACGGGTGAGCTGATCAACGTCGACGGTGGCCTGCACATGCCTGGCTATCAGTCGCGGCCGCCGAACGTGGCCGAGATGGAACAGCAGGGCGGCTGAGGCCGAGGAACAGGGAGACAGAGGCATGGCGTTGTTGGACGGCAAGGTCGCACTGGTAACCGGCGCGGCGGGCTCAATAGGTTCAGAAACGGCACTTGCCCTGGCTGAGCAGGGCGCGCGTGTCGTGCTGACCGATCTGCGCGCACCCGAGCTTGAGGCGGTCACTGATCGACTGAAAGGGCAGGGCCATGTTGTCGCCTGCAAGGCCGGCGACATCACTGTCGATGATGATATCCGCTCTGTAGTTGAGTTCGCTGTCGCGACCTTCGGTGGTGTCGACGTCCTCGACAACAATGCCGGAGCCACCGGTTTTTCATCGCGTGACCTCGATATTCCCGACATGTCGGTCGAGCTGTGGGATCAGGTTCAGTCGATCAACGCGCGCGGGCCGATGCTGTTCTGCAAATACGCGATCCCGTCGATGCTGGCCCGGGGCGGCGGATCTATCGTCAACATTTCGTCGGGACAGTCGCTGTCCGGCGATGTCAGCAATTTCGCCTATGCAGCGGGCAAGGCGGCGCTGAACGCCCTGACCCGACATCTGGCCACAGCCTATAGCCCCAGCGGCATTCGGGTTAACGCCATCGCGGCCGGCCTGATAATCCAGCCCGGGATGGAGCAGCGGCTGCCAGCGCACATCCAGAACATCTTCCTGAGTCATTGTCTGGTGCCGCGGCTGGGTACGCCGCGCGACATCGCCAACATGGTGGTTTTCCTGGCTTCGGACCTCAGTTCCTATGTCACCGGCCAGGTCCTGGCGGTCGACGGCGGGTTCACGGCGCACCTGCCCAGTGTGGCGGACATGCGGCCAATCATCGACGGTATGAAAGGGGCTCCAGGCAAATGGACCTGAGCGGAAAGACGGTCGTCCTGACGGGCGCTTCGGCCGGCATAGGCGCGGCGACGGCGCTGGAGCTCAGCCAGGCCGGCTGTAATCTGGTGCTGACCAGCCGACGAATGGAAAAACTGGAAGCCCTGGCGGCAACGCTACCAGGGCCAAGCGCTTTGCTTGCTGCCGACATCGCCGAGTCGGACGTGCCGGAGCAGCTATTGAGGCTGGCCAAGGCACGTTTCGGCCGCGCGGATGTGGTGATCAACAATGCAGGAGTCATGGCTGTCGGCACGATGGACACCATCGACCTGGACGCCGTGAGCTACATGATCCGGGTGAATTTCGAGGCCGTGGTGCGTAGCTCCTACGTCTTCGCGCGAGAGTTCCGGGGCCAGTCGTCGGGGGCCATCATCAATGTTTCGAGCATCAGCGCCTATCTGATCTCACGGGCGGGCGGAGTGTACGGCGGTCTGAAGCACGCCCTCGAAGCCTTCACCCAGTCCCTGCGCATCGAACTGGCGGGCACAGGGGTGAAGGTCGGAACGATCGCGCCGGGGTCCACCTCCAGCGAGATGTTCGACAGGATGATGGCCGCCGCCAAGGTCGAGGCACCCGTCGCGCTGGACCCCCAGGATGTCGCCCGCGCCATCCGCTTCATGTTGGAACAGCCCGACCGCGCCAACATCGCCAGGCTGGCGCTCTACCCCCAGGGTGAGGGTCACTAGCTCATTTGGCGGCCAGTGCGGCCTCGCGTTCGAGGCCCAGCTCCTGCATCTCGCGCTTCAGCGTGGGATAGTAGGCGATTGCGCCCTGTAGGCCGCCAGACACATCGATCGATGCTGCGCTGAGGTAGGTCGCCAGATCACTGGCGAGGAAGACACAGACATTGGCGACTTCGTCCGGTTGGCCGAGCCGGCCCAGCGGCACAATCTTGACGACCATTTCCAGGAATTCCTCCCGCGTGATCGTTGACGGCATTTCCTTGTAGTGACGATCCCACTGACCGGTGTCGATCCAGCCCATGTTGAGGCTGTTCACCAGGATATTGTCCTTGGCCAGTTGCTGACCCAGCAGCTTTGAGAGGGCAATGCCGGCTGCGCGGTTTGTCACTGACGGAATGCCGTCCGGCGTCGGCAGGGCACCGGCCAGGGCATTGATGTTGATGATGCGGCCCCATTTCTGCTTGCGCATGTGGGGCACGACCGCCTGGACGAACCGGAAGTGGGCCACCTGAATGTTATTGGCGTGGTCGAGAATATCCTCGGGCTCGAGGCTCTCGATACTCCCACCCTTGCCCTGACCGGCGTTGTTGACCAGAACATCGACACCGTCCCAGGCCAAGGCGACCTGCTCCACAAACGCCCGAACGGCGGCCGTGTCGCGAACATCCAGCGCGACCGCGATCACGTCAGCGGCACCCAGGGCGCGCATCTCTTCGGCAACGATGGCCAGGGCTTCTGTGCCGCGCGAACAGATTGCCAGACGTACGCCCTCACGGGCGAAGGCTGCGGCGGTCGCCCGCCCGATACCGCGGCTTGCGCCTGTCACGATAACTCGCTTGGCGCTGAGATCGATTTGCATTTCAATTCGTTCCGGAAGAATTTTGGCCGTATTGGTTGGTGCAATATTTTCTAATCAAAATTGGCATTTCTGTCTCGTTTTATCTCCTGGCGACCGCCACCCGGTTTGCCATCCCGGACCCGTCCGACTAAGCAGGCTTCTGATTGAACCGGAGCGCGTTGCGCATGACTGTCAGCGCTCGAACATCACGTCTGACACCCGAGATCGCTCTTCCGAACGCCGCAGACCGTGCCGCGAGCCCGAGTTCAGCGGTTCGGGCGCGTCGGCCTGATCCTCGGGCGGCACGGACCATCGATAACATCATCAACGCCGCCCAGAGCGTGATGATGAACCAGGGTACGCCACGCATCACGGCCCAGGATGTCTGCGATGCTGCCGGCGTCTCGCGCGGCACCCTCTATCGCTATTTTCCCTCGATGGACGCTGTACTCGAGGCCGTGGTCCTCAGACTTCGGACCGAAACGGACCGGGAACTGAACCGTGCCCTGGAGGGATGCGAGAGCCCGACGGAACGCTTTGCCGCCTTCCTGAAATACAGTGTCTCAAACAATGAGACCCGGCGCGGGTCACAGTTCCTGCAGGTCGAGCCCGCCTTCGTCCTGCGATACTTCGAGTCGAATTTCGATCATTTCATCGCCCGTGTCCTGACTGCGCTGGACCCCGTATTCGATGCCTGGGAGGCTGACATCGGCATGACGCTCGACCGTAGCGCCCTGGCAGAGATGATGGTCAGGCTGGCGCTCAGCGAGACGGTTGTCTTACCAACAGAAGGCCAGCACCTTGCGCTTCGGCTCCAGGCCACGATCGACGGTGTCCTCCGCGCGCTCATGCGGGACTAGACTGGTGCGGAGGCCTTCGGCTCGATCGTGTTATGAAGCCGGCCGACTCCTTCCAGCGTCACCTCAACAACGTCGCCCGGGTTGAGATATCGGCCTGAACCCTGTCCGACGCCTTCCGGCGTGCCGGTAAACAACAAGTCGCCGATGCCGAAGCTCACGCGAGGCTGCACGAAGCGGATCAGTTCTCCGACATCCCAGGTCATGTCCGCCGTCGTGCCGTTCTGACGGACTTCGCCATTGATCGACGTCGAAAGGCGCAGGACCGGACTTCCTGCGGGGAACTCGTCGCGCGTGACAATCCATGGGCCGACCGGGGTCGAGCGATCCTGGCTCTTGGCCGCATAGAGATCCATGCCGATGCCCGCGGGTCCGCTGCGCTGAAGATCGCGGGCGCTGACGTCGTTCCCGGCCGTATAGCCGATTACCGAAGCGAGAGGGTCATTCATGTCGATGTGATCGTCGCCGATGACCACGACGAGTTCGCATTCATAGTCGAGCTCCTCGGTCAGGGGCGGGTAGCGGATCGGGTCAACGGCCCCAATCAGCGCTCCGTAGGCCTTGAGGAAGGCGATCGGCTGGCTCGGCGGTGCCACGCCGAACTCGACCAGGTGTCTGCTGTAGTTCGCGCCGGCGATGACCACCTTGCTGGTGTTCTCGCAGGGGGCGAGCAGGCGCAGGGATGACAGGGTGCGGGCAGGACCGTCGAACGTCAGCGCCCCCTCGCCGGCACCTTTGGTCACGCCCGGACCCCAGTCTGCGATGCCTCCAACTATGGGGCGGGCGATGTCGGTGTCCGGGTCCACGACCGCCCAGAACGGGACGCCGCCATCAGTGCATCGTGCAAGCTTCATGACTGGTTCCCGTTAGCGATGAAAGACGCGCAGGCGTCACGCAGCTCCGCCGCTATCGCGCGCGAGCGATCACGATCCTTGCGTCCAAACCGGGCGAGCAGGGGAGCGTTGTCGAAAATCCGGTCGTCTCCATGTGGACGACCGAGCAGCATGAAATGGGTGTGGATGGCGTTGTCGCCCAGATAGATCACCGAGGTCCGTTCGAACCGGCCATCGGCCTCAAGTCGGGACGCGAGGGTCTTGATGAGCGGGCCCAACTGGGCTGCGGCGCCGTCGGAACTCGACCCGATGCCGTTGTCATGGGCACGGGCGATCAGCATCAACATCCCGGGTACGTCCTGCATCGCGACGACGGCCCAGTGATGGCCAGACAGCACGACATCCTCCGGGGCCGTGGCATCAAGCATCCCGCAGATCTTGCAGTCAGTCGGATGGGTCATGGGCGTCCAGATCGTCGCGCCGGGCGGCGAGGCTGTGGTTTGGAACGGCTCTGACGGGGTCAAGCGACACCGCCAGAGCCGGGTGACAGGTCAGGCGGCGACCGGCTTGTTTGCCCGTCCCATCTTGTTCAGATCGATGTGGAGAAGGTCGACGGCGTTCTTCCAGCGAACCTTTTCAAGGTCTTCAGCAGACATTCTGAGCCCAGTGGTCAAGTCACCCCTGATTGCGTCCGACCCGCCAAAATTGGTGCCATAGACCAGACGGTCAGCACCGATGACCTCCACCAGGGCTTGACGCATCGGAAGCTCATGCAATTCCGGATCGAACCAGAAGTTCGGCAAATACGCCTCCAGGTCCTTCTTGTTGTGGACCACGTCGAGGTTCTTGATCGTCTGGGCCAGCCTGCCCAGCTGATAAGGCACAAAGCCGCCGGCGTGGGTGATGTAGACCTTCAGGTTCGGGAACCGGTCCAGCACGCCGCCGCAGATCAGGTACCAGAAGCATTTTGTCTCGTCGTAGTTCATCCCGACGATGGCCGTGGTCTCGTATTTGTCGGTGTTGGCCCTGGATCCCCAGGTCACCGACTGGTTGTATCCGTGCACGAACATCGGGAGATCGAGATCGCACAGGGTCTCCCAGATCACGTCCATTCGCGGATCATCGAACTCCATGCCGCCGAAGTTCGAGCCGCCGGCGCTGAGGCCCTTGGCACCCAGCTCGGTGCAGGCGCGGCGGATCTCCCCGGCAGCGTTGACCGGATCCTGCAGCGCCGCGGTCGCCCACATCATCAGCCGGCCGCCCGAGCGGTCGCAATACTCGGCCAAGGTGTCGTTGACCGTGGTCGAGAACCTGTTCGCAAATGCCGGATCGGCCCAATACATGTAGCAGTGCGAAGGCACCGACAGCACCTGGGCGTCCTGACCCAGGGCATCCATGCCCGCCAGGCGGTGCTTCGGATCGTTCCACTTGGCCATGAACTCGGCGACTTCCATCGTTTCGCCGCGCTTGACCGCTGCGCGGCGCTCCGGCGAGCCCAGTGACAGGACCCATTCACCGACGCGCAGCCGGATGTGGCCGTCATCATGCTTTTCGAAAAACGGGCCCCAATGCGGGTCCTGATTATAGTAGCCCGGCAGCGGGGCATGGGCGTGCAGATCGATCAGCATATGAGTCCTCCTGCATCGAGACCCCTCTGGCGGGGCTCTTCGAGCGGTTAGCGTTCCCTGACGAACACCATCGCATATTTTGAACGATATCGTCGATAGTGTTCAGTTCATTCTCTGCCGCGAACCAGCTTCGGGCAGAATCCGACCCGTCGGAAGGCGCGCGCGAGGACAAAATTGGCCGGTTCGACATGTCCCCGGCTGGCAGATGATCCTCAGGCGGCCCGGGCGGCCTCGCTCATGGCGAGCTTGAGCAGCGTGATCGCATTGCCGCTGCGGATCTTGTCGCGGTCACTGTCCGACAGGTCGATGCCCTCGGTTAGATCGCCGTAGTCGTAGGCACCGCCGAAATTCGTGCCGTAGAGCAGGTTGTCAGCGCCGACCACTTCCACCACAGCCCGGCGAAGGGCCGGATGGTGAACGTCGAGATCGAAGTAGAAATTCTTCATATAGTCCATCAGCGGACGTTGGTTCCTGGCGTCTGGCGCCATGACCCTGTTCAGGTCCGACAGTCGTCCCAACTGGAATACCGCCATGCCGCCGGCATGACTGATGTAGGTCTTCAGGGTCGGATAGGCGTCCAGAGCGCCGCCGCAGATCAGGTACCAGAAGAAGAGGGTCTCATCGACGCAGTCGCCGACGATGGAGGTGGTCTCGAACCGGTCCTCGTGGTGACGCTCGCCCAGATAGATGGACTGGTTGAAGCCGTGGACCATGATGGGAACGTCGAGCTCGGCCACCTTGGCCCAGACTGGAAACAGGCGCTCGTCATAGGTCTGGATGCCGTCGAAATTGGTGCCCCCGACGCAAAGGCCCTTGGCACCCAGAACCCGCACGGCCCGGTCGATTTCTTCCACGGCCGCTGCCGGGTCAGCAAGGTTGGCGTGGGCCCAGAAATCGAACTTGTCGGGCATCACCTGGCAGAAGGCCGAGAGCTCGTCGTTGCAGATCCTCGCGTACTCGGTCCCGAATTCGCCGGCCCAGTACATGAAGGCGTGCGATGGGGTGGACAACACCAGCTTGTCTACACCGCGTTGTTCCATGACCTCCAGCCGCGCTGAATGGGTCATTCGAGCGAGAAGATTGGCTTCGGCCTCGGCGTCATTGGCGGCCTTGGCGGGCTGTTTGGTGCCGAGCGAGAAATGGCCGACTGTCAGACCCTGTGGCTTCATGAACGGTCCCCAGAACGGGTGCCGGTTCAGCATGCCGGGGGTGAAGAGGTGGGCGTGGACGTCGATCAGCATAGGATTTATCCGGCGTCTGTAATCGGAATGATATTCTCATATGCGAATATTCGGTTGCAAGGCTCGCCGGGATAATCTTTTGCTTGCGCCATGGTTGAGGTTCCAACGATGGCACAGGGTCATGACCGGCACAGTAGCCGGCTGCTGCTGGCGGTCGGTATCGTCGGAACCGCCTTCTGCCTTCGACTCGTGTTCGCCAGCCTGTCCTTGCGACTGCCCGAGATCGTGAGCGCGACAGGGCTTCAGCCCTGGCAGGTCGGCGTGCTGACAACCCTGCCGGTGCTCTGTCTCGGCCTGTGCGCGCCGCTGACGCCCTTGCTGGCGCGGCGGTGGGGCGTTGAGCGCAGCCTGTTCGGTGCGCTGCTCTTCATAGCCCTGGGCACCGCCTTGCGGGCGCTGGGTCCCGTCTGGGCGCTGTTCTCGTTTTCCATCCTGGCCGGAGGTGCAATCGCCGTGGTCAATGTTCTACTGCCCACACTGGTCAAAAGGGACTTCCAGGATCGAACGGCCTTGTTGACCGGGACCTATGTCACCGCGATCTCGGGCGGAGCCGCGCTCGCCGCGGCGATCACCGTTCCGGTAGAGGCGATGCTGGGCGGCGGGTGGCGCACAGGCCTCTCGATATGGGCCGTGCCGGCCCTGGGTGCCTTGCTCCTGTGGTGGCCACAGCTGCTTTTGAAGGGGAGGCGGGGCGTTGACGTCGTCCTGCCGGTCGTCGGCTTGTGGCGCGATCCGCTGGCCTGGAGCGTGGCGCTCTTCATGGGCCTCCAGTCGGCGCTGGCCTTCTGCGTGCTCGGCTGGCTGGCACCGATTCTGAGGGAGCGCGGCCTGGATGCGGTTACAGCGGGACTGGTGGTGTCCGTCCTTATTGTGGTCCAGCTGGCGACATCCCTGACGGTTCCTTCAATCGCCACGCGCCGGCCTGGCCAGAAATTGATCGCGGTGCTGCTTTCCGTTTCGGCAACGGCGGGATTGCTGGGGCTACTGCTCGCGCCGCTGACGCAGGTCTGGCTCTGGGCGGTGCTGCAAGGCTTGGCTCAAGGCGGGCTCTTCTCGCTGGCGCTGACGATGGTGCTTTTGCGCTCGCCCGACAGTCATGTGGCGTCCCACCTCTCAGGCATGGCCCAGAGCGTCGGCTACATCCCGGCGGCCTTGGCACCGCTCGGGGTAGGCCTTCTCCATCAATGGACTGGCGGGTTCGACGCCGTGGCCGGACTGGTCGTGCTGATCGGGTTTGGTCTGGTTGTCACCGGTATGGTCGCGGGCAGATCAACGCTGGTAACCGCCCGGACAACGGCGGTCTTCGCCCGGGAGCCCGCCGAGGCATGATGGACGGGACAACGGGGGAGGGGTGCGCCATGCGGTTCAGGAACAGGGTCGCTATCGTCACGGGAGCAGGCGGTGGCATCGGCAAGGTCACCGCCCTCCTGCTCGCCGCCGAGGGGGCTACCGTCGCGGTCAATGATCTCGATCGCGGTGCCTGCGAGGACACTGTGGATGCGATCAGGGCAGTCGGAGGCAGGGCTCTCGCCATTCCAGGCGACGCCGCTGACGAGGCGGTGGTGCTCGATAGCGTGGCCGAGGTAATGCGAGTCCATGGCCGGATCGATGTCCTGATA
>Ga0114981_10000060_pt1 | contig 58369 bp, 50 predicted proteins | sample S_140806_MF_Meta_FD_87028 | JGI IMG/M metagenome (GOLD analysis project Ga0114981, IMG submission 87028) | Freshwater microbial communities from Lake Simoncouche, Canada to study carbon cycling - S_140806_MF_MetaG | ecosystem: Environmental > Aquatic > Freshwater > Lake | place: Lake...
AGTACCAATCATTGAGGAAACTACTGAATTTACAGTAAATGAAATCTTCTACAAGCTTAACTTAATGAATGATAAGTTAAAAAATGAGTTTTTACCAGTAAACGTTAAAATAAAAGACATTATTGGAGAATTCATCTACTTTCAAAAACTTACTATTAGTTATTGGCGAGACGATACTCATATTTTTGACTATGACCTAAATGAAGATGCAACAATTGATGTTTATCCTGATTTAAACGTAAATCTTACGCTTCGTGCTCTTGACCCATTATATCGTCGAGTTAGCACAAACGGAATTGACTTTGGTGTTGCTCGAATAAATGAAATTGCAAAGAATCCATTTGAATTTGGTCAAAAATACCTTACTGCTGAAGAAAATACACGAGTGATTAACAATATTGAAACGTTCTATTCTGAGATTAAGGATCAAAAATTTCCGAGTCTTAGACAAAAACTAACTTGGGAATCCGGCGACGATCCTCAACGAATTATTGGAGCACCAGCTGTTTTTACAGTAGATATTGGAAAGTTTACAATTGCTGATCTAAAAGGAGTAAAACTAGAAGACTTAGACGAAATTGCCCCAGGTTTATTTCCCTATTGGACTCTAAATAATATTGACTTTAAAAACTATTATGAAATAACTTGGAGAATCACAAAAGACTCTCCAAATCCCTATAACTTTGAACACAGAGGTAAGATCGTCGATCTATATCGTATTGCACACTTCCTACCGTATGCTGGAAAATATAGAGTTACAGTAGAATTACATGACTTCTATGGAAACACTAGTGTATTTAGTCGATTTGTAACAGTACAGGACGACATGAAACCTGAGATTATTGCCTATTCTAGACTTGAAGACAAGTTTGAATATTCAGTCGGTAACTTAGCTAATGTTCAATTACAAGATTTTGGTGCCTCGCCAATCTATTATCCAAAAGTAAACGTTTTGGATAACGAGGACTCTGCTGTAAAAATTGATATTTACAAGAATTTAATCGAGTGGATCTCTTTCTATAAAACTAGATATGGAATGGGACAAAATCTTTATGATGTTGAACTTTGGGACACAGATTTAAACATTTATGTTCCATATACTAGCCCTTTCCAAAAACACCCAAAGAAACTCTATTGGGGATTAGGAGAAGATGACACTCCAGTCAAGATCAAAGATCTTAGAAGTATTAAACTTGGTGAGCTATATTGGATGCGATTGACTGATCTCATCTATTTAGATGATTTTGAAGCAGGGTTCTACCTTAGAAATCCAACTCCTGGTGACGTTATTCAAATTTCCCTTTTCTCAGACTATATCCTACCTAATTTCTCTACACTAGATGAATTAGTGCAGATACTTAATAATAGTGACCATCCTGGAATAAAATTATTTAATTACGAGATAATTAACGGGCGCCAGTCGGATAACCAATACATTATCCATGCTCAAGCTAATTACTTAAGTAAGGAAATGTATCACATCCTTAATATTTCTGGAGCAGGTAGTCCAGCGAGTCCAACTAGTCCAGGCATAGGTAGCGGTTTACGCGGCGACAAATATACATTCTTCTTACCGAAGAAAGTATTTTCAAAGTCGCTTATCGATTACATGAAATCAATATCTCCAGTATTTGACGACGAGACCATGTTCCTTCTTGCAAAAACCAGTGATGTTCTCTCTGGTGCGGTGCAAGATCCAGGATTCTGGAGAGATGAAAGGTACTGGAAATTTGTTAATGACGAGCAGATCGGTTACTTGCCAACCACTATTGACCAAAATGCATTTAATATTACAGATATTAAGTTATATGAAGAAACCTTTACTGTGCCAGAAAACGGTATTATCTTTTTCGTAATTAACAACTTAGATGGAAAAAGTGACTTTATTTGGAAATTAACAAACGTTGTGACTGGAGAAGAGATAGTAAAAGCTAAATCCGTGCCGTTCTTTGTATGGAAATTTAAGGATCTCGGTAACTTTACTCTTAGCGTAGAAGTTTTTGATAACCGAAACACAAGATATGTTTCAGAGATTCAAAACTTTATACAAGTTCTTGATAAAAAACAATATACTGGAAGAATCGAAACTCGGTTAAACGACAGAAAGCGTCGTTTATTAAAGAGTCGAGTTTAAAAATAATAAATAAACTAAAATAATTTAAAGAACATGGCATTTTTACCTGTTTCGTTACCCATTCAAGAAATCCTGTTGACCAATTTCGTTACTGATATTGCAACAATTAGTAATGCTAACGATTTAATCCTTAAAGATAAACTTGAAGACTTAATTAATAACTTCGAGTTTGATCTTACTGCGCTATCAATTGGAACGGATAATCCGATTAATTATGTAAGAGCACAGTCATTTATCGTTCAAGATACGGGAATTACATTCCAAACAGGAACTCCAACCCAAATTATTGCACGATTAGAAAAAAATGCAAGTACTGAGTCAGTATTTACAGTAGATCGTATCAATGTTAACGTATTAACAACGACCGATCAAGTTAATGTAAACTCCGCAGTAGTTAATGATACTCTAGTAGTTGATGGAACTGCCTTATTCAACAATTCAATTGAATACAAAGCATCCATTATCGAATCAAAAGAAACAGTTACTGCAACTTTAACGAATGCCGGAACTCAAGCTGAGGCTAGAATCACTTTAACTAGCTCTTCTAGAAAAAATATCTTCGTTAAATTAAAAGCAGTTACTGCACCTAACTTAAGTTTTGTGTACGATGGTGTTGGTGGATTTGATCCAGCAATCACTCAATTCGTGCTTTATATTGATTTCGATGCAATTAACCCACCAGTTCAAAATACTGCATTTACTATCCATTTAGTAGATATTATTGAAGAAATTACTTCAACAAGTATATTACCATTTGTTTCAAGTGCGGCTCTTCCAACTATTATTAGAGGAGGAGACAATTTAAGTGCATTACCTACCACTGTTCCAGTGTATTTACACAATAATTTAGGTACAGCAACATACGATATCGGAATCAATCCAGCTAGCTTAACCGTAGGTAACAACGTTGTTTCTTACTATGGCAATAATTTATCTCTTCTCTATATTCTTGATGAAAATACAGACGACCGATTAATTATTACAAGTTCAGTTGGAATGGAATTCTTTTAATTTATAAAAAATATAAAAGTTAAATGGCAGTTACTCCATTAATTAAACCAGTACAAGACAAAAAGGGTATTTTCTACAACTTTCAGAGTGCGCTAGAAGACATCAATATTACTTTAAGTAATAGTGAGAATGCAGTGCGCTTTTCAAAATTTGCTCTTCTTCGTATTCCGGAAATAGGTACTCCAAACACATTAGCTACTGATAATAAAATTCAGTTTTTAGCTCAAGGAGAAACACCGTTAATTGATGGTTTAAATCCAGACAATAATGTAAATCTTGCACAAAGCTTTCAAAATTATGCATTAAACTTTGAAGCGTTACTTTTAAATCGTCCACAATACAAAAGAGACGAGAAATTAACAGTATCTGAACGTGTTTTTTGGAAGTGGATAAAAGAGCTTGGTGCAATTAGATTTCAAGATGCAAATGCATTAGAGAAAAATACTGCAGTTTTAGGAACCACTCCTAGATTCGTAGAAAAACCAGAAACTTCTTCTACATATAAGCGCGTTGTAAAATACATTGGTGATATTGACGTAGTAAACTCCTTAAAATCAAAGGATAATTCTTACACTGAAATTTATATTCACGTACCAACTAACGTTGGTACAACCCCACACGTATTATTCAAATCAATTAGTGATTATAACTATTATGAGAACATGACAGTTGCAAATAATGCAGCTGATCCTCTAAATATTGAATATCTTGCTGGAAGAAAATATAATGAGACTCATCCATTTGGACTTTCCATAAAGGCTTCATATGATTTAGATGACTCTACTGTTTTTGCACAAATCAAAAATACTATTCCTGATACTTATGCTCCAGGAAACTGGTTTACCCAAACTATTCGTAATGCATACTATACAGACAGTGTATTTAATATTGCAGCAGATCAAGTAATTTCAAAGCAATCTGGTTTATTTACAGTAGAATATTTAAGATCTAAACTTGATGGAATCTCTCTAGATTTTGATCTTGCAAATTATAAATTAGCTTCTGAAAATCCAGAAATAAAAGTATTTGCACAGTTTAACGATTATGTTGCAAACCGCGACTTTGAATTTAATGCTGTTCTAATTTATTATGATACATACGATCCAAACAACCTAGATTCAAACGGACTACCTGTTGATTTTAGAACAAATCTATATGGTGTCCTTTTCCTAGATAAAATACAACAGAGCGGACTTGAATATCAAATTCCAGTAATTCAAAAATTCAAGCCAGATCCTTTAAATAAAATCAATGGAAACGCGTTCTCATTTAAGATGAACCTTAAATTAGATACATCAATTGAGAATGTTATTGTTGAAAAATCAATAAATGACTACTCTACTTTTTCATTAGAATTGTTTACTGATGTTTTAACTCAATTCAAACAGTTACAACAACGATACAATGATAAGTTATTGGATCTTGAACAGCTTCGTCAAGATGTAGAAGGCCTAAAGGATTTATTAATTAATACTGAAGATCAAAATGAATTAAAAATTAGAGTAACTAATTTAGAAACTTCAGTTGCTGCAAGTAATGCATTATTTGATAACACAAATGCTGTAGTACAGATGATAACTAGTGTAAACCAAAAAGTTGACGATATTATTAATGGAGATTCAAATATTACAGTATCTTATGACCTAGACACAGTTCGTCCAGGTGAAGGTATTTCAATTGATCGTAGAACTCCTAACCGTATTAGAGTAATAAATACAGATCAACAGTACAATATCTCAAATAATTCAATTACAAATATCTTTACAAATAACGTATTAGAATTATCAAATTTCACAAACTACTTTGTTCACCAAAATAGTGGAGTACAGACAGTATTAGTTAGAGACTTAAATATCTTTATAAATGATACAGTAGTTGCTTGGAAAAAAGGCCAAGTAGTAAGATTAGTATTTGATGATGAATTAGTTGCAGACGTATATAATGTAAAAATTTATACTGATGCATTAAATAAAAAGAATACTGGAGTGTATGGAGTAAATATAACAGTCTTAAACGACTTAGATTTTCTTCCATCACTAAATAAACCAATATTCGATATTGTATGTATTGATGAAACTCTACTTACTTTCAGAATCGATAAAATAAGATAAAAATTAAATGGAAGTTAAACACACATTATCAGACGTTTTAAAAAGACTTGTTGTTGACATCGACAACATGAACTCTTTTTTGTATAGCTTAGAAAACGTACTTGAATCAAAGTCAGAAAATGTAAATGTTAGCCAAACAAATAGTGATGGCTCAACATATTCCATCAATGTTCCATCTTTTGGATATTTAAAAGGAAAGATTGAAGATATTAATACTCGATTTGAAACTTTACTTTCAACAAATAGCGATGTTATTGGAATCAAATCTGCAAACGGAGATGTTCGTAAATTTGAATTAAAGAAAACATCACAGTTATTACAAGAATTAGAGAGCATTTCAACTGCGTCATTTACACTACCTACTGAATTTGGAGTTAAAAACAACTGGTTCTTTGAATCATTTTTAAATCCATTACTTTATGTGAGCTTAGATATTTCAGGAGTTTTAACTGATGATATTGATAGTTTTGTAGTAAAGAGACTAATTGTAAACTCAGTAAATAACGATGATATTGCTACCTTCTTTGATAGCAACTACAAAAACAGAAACGATATTTCATTAGAGACATTAAAACTTGATCTTGACGCAAATTCAATCGATTATTTTGAAGACGATAATATTGTTGATGTACAAACTGCAATCAATCGATATAAAGGATCATTTGATGTATTGCGTATTCTTGAAGAAGAAGTAGCGCAAACTTTAACTAATCAAACAGTTACTGTAGTCCGACGTCGTTATAAATTAAGCAGCTTAAACTATACAGATGTTCTTTCCGGTGTAAAAAATACTAGAATCCTAGCTGAAGGTGATACCTTAATTACTTCAAATGATTCTGAATATAGAGTAACCACAGTTGACAAAACAAATACTGAAGTTGTATTAGAAAGAATTTTCGGAATTGACCCGATTACAATTGGTGCAAGCTCTCTTAGAATAAGACCAGTTCCTTATCGCGAGCCTAAATTACAAATTAATGTAGGTTTCAATGAGCGTCAAATTCTTTTTATTAAACCTATTAGTAAAGCTAAAAACCTAACAGTTGATGACTATTCAACTGGTGTTGCACTTTACACAAATGATCTTACTATTCCATTACCGGATAGCACTACTGCTACGCTAGAAAATTATTACACCAATTTCGTTTCTGATTTTGGTTTAATTCTATTAAACATGGCAAAAGAGCGTAAACTACCTGCGATTGTTGCAAGTACCCCTACTGCTCCTACCTTATCTACTGCAAACTTTAGTGTTATTCAAGTAGATCAACACATACAGGATGATAAGAATGTCACTCAAGTTCAAAACACAATAAAAGAAAAAGCAACTACTGAAAAAGAAATTCAAGAGTTGAATAAAAAGATCGATGACATTAAGTCAACGATTACTACTACGGCTAAGTCTGAACCTGAGGTAAAGAGACTTAAGAAACAATTAACTGAGGTTCAAAAAAATAGAGATGAAAAAACAGTAAGCCTATCAACAGTAGTTACTAACCTTACTCTACAGATTTCTACTACTCCTCAATTTGTTGTACCTAAAAAATATGCAGTTCGAGGATTTTGGCAAATTCCTAGTCCAGTTAAAACAGTATACGGCGAACAAAACATAGTTCAATTTAAGTATCGTTACCGATATTTAAGTCAATCTGGAAATCAGCCTACTGCTCAACAACAAACGTTTGTAGATGCAGATGGAACACAGAGATCTGCGTCATTTTCACCATGGAAAGAAGTATTAAGCAAGCCGCGTACAAAATCATTAGATGCAACAACCGGTTTATATGTTTGGGATACTGAAAATGTTGCTGATTCGGAAGTTGTAAATTCTAATCAATTAGATATTACAATCCGTAAAGGCGAAATCGTAGAAATACAAGTAAAATCCCTATCTGAAGCGGGATGGCCGGATAACGCTGCTGAATCTGCTTGGTCAAATTCAGTGCAAATACCTTTCCCAGAAAATATTTCTTCTGAGGAAGAGTCAACTGTTATCACACAACGTGCATTTGCAGATAAGACTAAAATCGATTTTGAAAGGAGTTTAATTGCTAGAGGATTAGATACTCACTTAGCACACCAATTTACAACTGGTGAAAAATTCTTTGCGCATACTGCCGAAGATATTTCAAGTGGATTCTTTACGGATCAGGGCAACGTAATTAATATGTACGAGCAGATTAAAGCGTTAAGATCTACTGTAGAAAGTTTACAACAAGCAATCGCATCTGACAATGGAGTTATTAAGCTTAGTATCATTGACCCAGACGGAAACACTACTGAGGTTGCAAATGGTGATACCATTAACTTATTTGCCGGCTATTATAAAGACTTAATCAAGGACACTACTGGCGGAACCACTGTTTATAACGAAGGTAGAATTATTACAAAACAATATGTAATTTCAATTCAAAATACATCAGCAAGTACGCTTGAACTTATTTCATTCTTATTTGGTGGAGTTGATGAGCTTTCGCTTGGTGTAAATTCACTAGGTAACCCGATTGCAACTGATCCGAATGGATACTTAACTTCAGATTATCATGTAAATCGCCGTTACGATATTGTACCAATTGGTGTAAACAAAAATGCAACACCAATTATTGGTAATTTTAAACAAGCTGCAAGCGCACAATCTGGACAAGTAAAGAGTCAATATCTTACAAGTCGTATTAAAAATTACGGACTTTCAGAAGAGCTCTATGCAGATACAAATAATGGTTCAACTACTCCATCTTATCCAGCAACTGGATATATTGGCGTCAGTTATTATGCTAGCGGTTATACATGGTTAGGTCGCACAATTGGTACTACTTTAAATGTGCCAGCAAACGGGGCACACTATTTACCATTTGACCCACAAATTGCGCCATACGGTTCAGTAAATACTAAGGTGTGGAACGGAACAACTGACTCTAGCTCAAATGGAGTCGGTGGCGGAAAATTAACAGAATTCTGTATTAGTAAAGATCACCCTAGTATCAAAACGCTATGTGGTGCAAGTTACACCTACTCAGTTGCAAATATACGTTCAATATTTAGACCGACCTTTGCGTCTGCAGTTCCACCTACAGTTGATGCTACTGCACCTCAACAATATTTACCATTTTCTCATGCACTACACTTTGAAACAACTGTGCAGGAGGATACAAATGTATATGGGGTAAAATATTATAAACAAGCATCTCGAATTACGCCAAGTACGCCAAGTACAACTACTGCTAGAAATGAATCACATTATCCTGTTAAATTAGGATTTAAACCAAACGATGAATATCTAATCGGTAAATATACGTGCGGTTCGTACTTATACTTATTTCCACAAGAATATGATACCGTTTCGGTTCAAGGAAATTTCCCAGCAACATCGTCTAAACAAATTAAATATGGTACTGAAAATACTTATAACATTCCTGTACTATTTCAATTTAGATGTTCAGACAAGTTAGGATACGTAGGAGGATTTAGACAAGCTGGTGCACTAAATAATGTTAAATATCAGAAAAAAATTGGAATCGACATCAATGTTAAGAATGATGTGCCTTTTTCTTTTGATCTTGAAATAAGCGCTCAGTATACTAAAGAAACTTCATTAGATGCACCATTAGTTCAAGGAAAAGGAAAAATTAGCACATTCTAAATAGATGGCAACAGATTTACAATACACTAAAACTCTATCACCCGAGTCAAGCTTTCAATTAGTTAGGACAAATCCTAAGCTAACTGGCAATATCAAACTAACTCTTAATGAAGCTGGCGACATGTGGTTAGATTCAATTAAGGCAAATTTAGAATTAGCAAAGGACGACTATTCTAGATTTCCAATCGATATTACTCAATCCCTTGCGGCAAACGTATATCAATTTTTTAAGAACGGCGAAACTCCAAATGAAATTATATTTGGTCTTACTGAAGGTGTAGATGCAACAAAAACCTCAAAGGATTACAAAGATCAATATGATTTTTCTAATTATTTTAGCGGAGTCAAATATTTTCCTTCTAACAAGTATGACGAGCGTCTTTCTTATTTTGCTCCATTATATCTTAAAAAAGAGATTCCTAAGTATTTTGTTATCCTAAAAATCAAGGATCCATTAAACGATCCAATCAATATATCTAAAAGTAATTTTGAAAATGGTCAAAGCCGAGCAGATTACTTAATTGGATTATTTAAGGACGCATCAATTATCAAGACGTTTGACCTAAGCGAAAACTCTAAGCCAGGAAAATTTATTCGTGATTACTTAAACAACAAAAATTTTCCAATTAGTCCACTTACTGTTTCTTTTGAAGAGGATGAATTTACTACATGGAATGGTATTGTTGTTAATTCTGGAACTTTAGGTAATCGCGGTGAATTACTCTATTCTCAATATAAAAGCTCAACTCCTCTAAAGTTTTTTGAAGAAAACATAACTAAGGGATTTGAAAGGAATGGAGTTATCTTTCCAAATATCTTAAACTTAGAATTTATTTTCGATGATGATACTTCTGAGAATTATGATTTTAACCGATACTTAGGATTATATGTTAATTCAATTGAACTTTCTGAGTTAGATATTGACCTTGAAAGAATGTATAATGAACGTGCAATCTGGTTAAATACCCCTCGTTTAAGAAGACCGTATCTTGAATCAGAAGAAACGACGCTAGCTCAAACTAATACAGATGGAGTAGTCGTTCCATATAAGAATCTTAATTTTAACATGACTGAATTTGAAGATATTTTCTCAGATTCAGAAACTCTATATTTTAACTACCTTACTGATAAAGACAATCGTCTTTATCTACCAAAGCTTGAGCAGCCATACTCGGTTGACTTGTCAGCGGACCTTTCAGTAGACCTGGTTGGCGGCGGTACAACAGTTACTGTAACTTCAGTTACTCCACATGGATACGCAACTGATGATTTAATAATTATTACAAGTAGCGTTACTGGATTAACTGGAAGTTATTTTATTACAAAGGTTTCAGATACTCAATTTACTTACCTAAACTCTACAGTTACCGCCAGTGTTACTGGTTCTGCTGCAACGGCTATTGGAGTAGGTAAGATGATTTTAAGTAACACTAATGTGGATGTTGCTAATTTCTTCGGTCCGTCGAATAACTTATTTTTACAGGATAAAGGATTTGGCAGTAATTCAGCGGGTTTTTCATATGGTGTTATTAAAGTTAAGACAAATCTAAGTAACTTAGATGAGATTAAATTTTATCATCCAAATGGAACAAATGTAGATACTGTAGGCAAATATGATTACTTTACTGCGGCTACTGGTTATAGCTTAACTCTTAATCCTGGAGAATATTATGCATATAATGATTATGAAAATATTGTTGGACATGACGTATTTTATTTTAATCCAGTAGGGCTAGCCAATGAGGTTGCAACTGCAATTGCAGGTTGCTTTAATTCACTACGTAATCGTACTGTTACTGCTTATGCATATGATGAATACGTATTCATTAAATGTGCAGCTGCTGGTGACTTTGATAGTTTACATAAATTAAAGTTTACCTCACCATCTGCTCAATACTCTTCAGTTGAAATAGATGAGACTGGCGGGACGCAATTAGTTGGAACATATTTCCAATTTAAGGGCGGATCTAAAGCTACTAATAATCGTCTAGTAATCGATAGGGATCACCTAGCTAAAATAGATCAGGAACTTGATAACTTATTAGTTAAAACAAATGGTAGCTGGTCAAAGATCAAGAAAACTTCAGGGTATGTTGACTTGATTACTGAAGAGAACCTAACTTCTATTAAGGCTAAAAAATCTGCAATTGATAACTTCCTAAATAAAATGGTAGTTACTCTTGAGAATGAAGAATCACCAAATATTCAATATGGAGATTTTATCATGCGAAAAAAATTTAGACCTGAATTTGGTTTAATTTCTCTTTTCCCAATCAAAGATATTGATTTTGATTTTTATACAAGCGGATACTTAAACTTTCCTCTAATTGATCTATATCAATATTACTATATTCCTTCAGACTATCCTCTATTGGAGCCTGGAACACAGTATATTTGTATTAATTCTGGTACTGGAATTATTAATGATCCAACTATGCAGGCAACATCAACGACTGCAATTAATTTATCAGCGATTCTATCACTATCTATAGTTACGGTAAATGTTGGTACCGCTACTACATATGGATTTGCTAATGCATTTCAAACAATTCAAGTACAGTATGATGCTGAAAACTATTTTTACGGAACGGTTAACACATATAACCCATTAACTGGAGATCTATTACTTGATGTAGCAAATTCACTTACTCAGGTTAAGTATACATCAGCTACTGCTCTTTCTTCATGGACGATATTTCAAATTGCAGCACCAACCATATCTTCCGGTGGATTTTTTCCATTTAAAGTAAATCAAACATGCTCTTATTCTAATCTTGTTGGATTTCCAGTAGTTTCATATTCTAGTGGAACTGCAGTATACAATCCATTAACCTATCCTATACACGATGAAAATTCAGAGCTTAAAAATTTCCCAGGATTCTCAATATTGAAGGATCCAGCAAAAGTAATTGCAGCAGATTTATCAGATGAATATACAATCAAAACTAAATATACAAACGGTTTAACTAATACTGAATATGATTTCTACAAAGAAAATGAAGCAACTGATTTTGCATTACGCTCTAAGATAATTCCATATATCACTAAATGGGGAATCAAAAATGGACTTGATTCTCGCGATAATCCATATCGATTAAATACTGAAATTGTGTTTGGTAGAAATAATTTTTCACCTGACCATACAGATCGTTCTCAAAATCCAGATAACTTTACCCACGAGTGGTTTTATATAGAGAGCAAATTTAATTATGTAGATGCGCTAGAATCAATAAAACAAAATACATATTATTTTGATACACCGTTTGATCTTACTCAATTATTAAGCGACCCAGAATATTTTATCAATTATTTTACTTATTCACCACAGTTTGGAACAGATACTAATGGTGAACCGATTGACGTTGCTAGTGCACAATTTAGATATTCAAATATCTTTAAAAATGCCGCAGGTCAATATGAAACTTTCTTTAAAGGCTTTAAAGTCTTATTTAAAGACGTACATGATTCCGCTGTGCTTGGTGAAGACGGAAAACCTGTTGCAAAAAAGGAAACTTCTAGATTTGATAATTATAAATTTAGCTGTATCTTAAAACCAGTAAAAGAAGATTTTTTCAATCGTACTCAACCTCCTATAAGTTTTAAATTTATTGAGCACAAAGACTATAAGTTTATTGTGCTCGTAATTGAGATAGCAATAGGATCAATTGATGATATTGGCGCTTGGTGGTTAGGAGATTTTCCTCCAGGCTTCTATATTCCTCGACAAAGACTCGTTAGTGGCGATCCTGCAGTAGTTTCCACATCAACCAATGTACACTGGGCAACCAGCGCATTCTCTAATTTTGAAACTATCTATGGAGATTACAGAATCAAGTTTGACCAAGTAGACGGTGTCGACATATCAAACATTAATCATAACTTACTCTATTCGCTAAAGAATAAAAAATATAATATTCGACTAGATAATTTTTCAAACATTAAATTATCATCTCAGCTAGGATTAGCAGTTGGTGGTATCGAATTTTTAACTTCAACTAACGGAACTATTAAGAAGAGCGAAATTGCACAAATTACAAATTATCCAGACTCGCTATCTGATGAGTTTACTCCAACCTCAAACTTGGGATTATTTGCAATGAAGAATATGTCAAGTGGAGTATTTTATATTATTGATCAGACTCAAGCACTAGTTCCAACTAACTCAAATCCAATTGATGCTGCACTCGATGATAAACTTATTTTTAACTTAGATATTACTACGCCATCTAGTGATTTAAGCCTAGTTACTCTAGTTGCAGGCCCACCATACACTACAATCTATCAGACTCTTCCGTTGTCTACTGGTTTTGCTGCTACTATACGAAATTATTACTCTTTCTTTGTAATCGGAGGTGGTAAAAATTACTTTGAAAAATTATTCCAAAAGCTTTCTTTTTCAAAGTTTAAAAGCTATGTAAATTCTCTTGATCCAATTATTAAATTTGAATCATACTCACTAGATTCAAATGGAGTGAGTCAATTAGCCACAAATCCTAGATACTATATTGAAGTGCCAGACATTTCTCATGTTCAACTTACTAGTCAAATTATTGTTAACTCTGATATTGATACTCCAACTCAATTTTCTTTTGACAAAGAAATAGGATACCAGTACGAGCAAGCAGCTCTAAATAATGTAATCGAATTTAATAGATATAAAGGAGAATATGAACCGCTCGTAAAAGACGTACTCTATTGCAAATCTAATTTCAAGTTTTTCAAAAATAAGATTAACGACTTAAAATTAAGTAACGTTCGTTTAAATTCTCAAATTAGTGAGCTTTTAACCCTATCTAACTTTAATCATATTAAAGTTTCAGATACAAAGATTTTAGACCTCGAATCAGACTCTAAGTATACTCCAATTTATCCTAAGATTGGAGAAGTTGCAATCGGTCAAGCTGATTACTTCTTACTAAATAGTAACTGGGATTGGGGCTTCCATCATAAATATTCTAGCAAAACAGTCTATTCTCCAGTATCTGGAGCACTACGCGTAGAAGAGGACGAAAACTTCCTTGGTAAAATCCTGATCGTGCCAAATACTATTAACTTAGAACAGTTTACTATTACTACTCTTACACCTAACCAAAAGTTAGAGGACGTAGATTTAACACAAATTGAAATGGTAGTAAAAGAAAACGAGTTGCAAGTAGACGGATACCTTAACTTAAACAATGCAATCACGACCTACTTGCTAAATGATGGAATTGAACAAAAGTTTAACCAATACCTAGTTGACTCTAGCGCCTACATTGGAAACTATGGGTCGATCCAAGAATACGTTAAAGATTATATTAAGATTAATATTTTAAAATTATATGACATAACTACTGCAGACTTTTTTAGTAAAAGAGATGCTAAACTATTTTCTACAAGCAAAGTAAAAAATTCTAATACCGTTTCCTTTGATTTCTTAACTGACGCTCAGCGAGTTAAACTAGGATATTCAGAGTTTAAGAATGTACAAATAAATAAATCAGAACGACTCATACTCAAATTCAGTATTCCAAAATCAAATGATGCCGGATTAAGTATTAGTCCAACGATAAAAATTAAATTCATCTAAAGATGCCAATTAGAATAAACCTAAAAGAACTTTTTCCTGCTGATGCTCAAGAGATAACAGTAGATAAACTAAATTTTAACTTCAACAAGCTACTTGAACTTGGTATTGGAGAGCAAGGATTAAGAGGATTCTCTGGCGTCCAAGGTTCACCTGGACCTGGAGGTATTCCTGGTCCAACTGGCATTAGAGGTAATGCTTGGTTCCTGGATTCAGTATACGATCCAAATACCCTAACTTTTACTGAACCTTTAATCGATGGAGATTTTTACCTAGATTCAACCACTTTTACGGTATGGCAATACAATGGCGCTACTTGGGATTTTGTATTTGACCTTACTGCAATTATTAATTCATACTTAGCTGCATCACCTTCTCCTTTTTCTAGAGGATTAGGTATTGGTACACCAAAGGATGAACGATTTATTGTTTTTGGTCGTCGCGATGACAATATAAATGATAGTTCATTCGGTCAATCAAATAGTGCAAATAATGACGTGCTCTTCTTAAATAACTTTAATGAAGATGTACTAGCGGCATTAATTCCTCCCGGATTTGATTATGGTCCAGCAACTAGCCCAACCGGTAGCCAGATTCCAGTCGGCGATCTTTTTACGTCATTACTTACAGTATACGTCGATCACCGAAATGGTATTCCAGGCAGATATCACCTAGAGTTTGGTGAATTGTATGAAGATAATACAGTTCCTGATCCTAACCCAATTTTAACTCAGGTTACTCAAAACTTTAAAATGAAGTATCTTCGTGAGCAATCACTAATTGATACTGATATCTTTAATATTGCCCAGTTTTCAGTAGACGCTCCAGACACTTTTGCAGATAGTTCTAGAGTATTCAATGCGGTATTTCAATTTGATTCACCGCGTTGGGACGGAAGTTCTGCATCTGGCAAAACCAGTTCTCTCTATTTTGGTTCACGATATGGACTAGACGAAATTGCTGGTTCTGCAAATACTATTGAAACGGATGGTATTCTTTTTTATGATCCTGCAGGTACACTACGTACCAACATAGGTATTGCAAAAGAATATACTATTGCAAATTTTCCAACCGAGACTGGTTACGTAACGAACGATGGAACTGACAGCTATTTTATGCTCGATCACGCTGCAAATATTTCATCAATATTCCTAAAAAATAAGACTTTACAGGACGGCGGTAATTTTATTCAATTAGGAACAACTGCACCTCGTACAATTGATACTGCAGTTGCACCACTGGTTCCTACGTCAAGCCATGTTTTTTCTGCAATCGTTTCAGATAATGGAACTCTATATCATGTTGGTGGAGCTAAAAATTCTACACTAACCGTTGTAGATGGAGGTGGCGGATACATGACAAAGTATTCAATACTTAATCCAAACAAACCACTTGCTGAGTGGTCTCAAAAATTATATGGAATGACCGATAATTTCACTGTTGGTCTACCTGACTGCAGTAATACTTATCCATATCCACAATATCAAGGCTCAGATTACCCAATTCTTTCTAGTGTAGCAGATATGGCAATTGCTGGAGAAACAATGTATTTAGTAAACAACCAGTGTACCTTGCTTACTGCAAATTACTCAGACTTTAGTTCCTATTATTACCGTACCTATTTTCAAATATTAAAATTAAATAGTATTGGCGAAACCGCACCAACTAGGCTTTCTAGATTAGGTTATGGAGAAACTGCAGGTACTGAAACTTTTCCTGTTTATGAAGACGATCCGTCAGAATTAAATTGTGCTTGGAGAATTAAGCTCAATGGTAATACTGCAATTGTTGCACGAAACGGTCTTCCTTGGGGAACAAATATCGTTACTCCAATGGGAGGTGCTTCAGGCTATATTTCAATGGCAACCGATAAACCATATACTGGAGGACTTGCTGCAATTGATATTACGGATCCTGCTAATCCAGTTATTATAGAAAATGTAGACCTACCACTAAAAACCAGTCAAGAGGATATTTCTTCAATCCTAGATATTACAATCAATGATAATAAATTATATGCATTGACAGTTCGTCAGTCTATGGTGCCACTGATCACCAATACAGTATACTGGGGAGTTTTCATGGATGTATATGATATTTCTGGATTATCTAGTCCTACTTCAGTTCGCAGTTCTCGAATGGTATGGTTTGGTCGCTCAGGTACCGCTATTGATGCAAACGTAGCACTCACAGATATTCAATGGAAGGCTAAGTCTAAATATGGTGCAATTGCAGCAAATGACAAATACGTCTTTACTGGATACAGGGATAAAATAACTATTTATAATGCTTATCCTGGCACAAAGGTCCAAGCATATTGGGATCCAGCCGAGTGTCAATACAACTACTCTCAAATTTCACCAACCGTGACACTAGACTTTGGAGGAAATCCTCAAGGTTGGGGCGGTAAAGAAATTTATGACATTAAGGTTCACGGAAACAGCTTATATGTATTAGCAAAAGCAGTTGACTTTGGAGGGGCTCGATACTTTGTGTTTAAGTACGATATCTCTGGAGGTTTATCCAATACTACTAGTTCCATTCCAAATGGAATCATTAAAGTTTGGCAAAAAGAGCTTTCTGCTCCTTGTTACAGATTTGAAATTATTGGTAAACATATTTATGCTCCTTTAACTTCAACTTCAGATAGTGACACAGGGTTACCATCATTAGATACTCTTGAATTTGATGGAATTTACACAAGCGGGGCGCATATTGAATCCTTACGTGCAGACAAAGCGGTAGTTGTTGGACCTGCGGAAATTGGTACTGACCTGAAAGTTAATAATAACTTACAGGTTGGTGGAGACTCTCTAATCAGCGGTAACTTATCTGTGAGCGGTAATTTAGAAGGTAATTTGACCCACGTGATAGTGAATCAGACTGCAAACCAGACATTTATATCAGATCTATTTACAACTAATTACGTTTCATTTGCCACAAAAGAGTTAGATACACTTAGCGAATTTACAGTAACAGGACCAGCAATCAATCGAGTATTTACTGCAAAAAATTCTGGTGTATATCAATTTAATTATACTACACGTTGGACTGCTGACACAGCGCTACAATTAGCTACATGTATAATTACGGCAGTCCTTAATGTGACTCCAAATACTTCCCTTGCTGCATCAGTTTCGCCATATACTAAATTACTTCATTTTACATATGAACTCGATGATTTAACTATACTTGGAACATCATTTCCTGGAGGAAGCACACCTAGCGATGACCTTACGATATCTACTGGCAGTAAGGTTGGTATACGAACTCTTTCTGGAAACACTTCAATTTACCTTAATGAAGGAGACAAAGTAGGAATCGTAATGGGTTGGGTCGGTGGAGATTTAGGCGGTGACGTTGATTTAATCCTAGACGCCGTTGAACTTACTATCTCTAGACTAATTTAAAAAATAGAAAAACATGAGCAATATATCACATACACTAAAAGCAATCCGGTCAATTAATAATAAGGCAATGCCGCTCATTGATTTTACTGGAGAATTTCAAGATGATAAATTCGTACTTCTCTCTTGGAATACTGAAAAATTGGGACCTGCTCCAACTCAAGAAGAAATTGATGCAGCAATTGCTACAGTTACTGAAGATATTCGATTAAATGGGTATAAAGAACTAAGAAAACGAGAATATCCTCCAATGACAGACTATCTTGATGGGGTAGTTAAAGGAGATCAGGCTCAGATTCAAGCCTATATTGATGCCTGCCTTGCGGTAAAAGCTAAATACCCAAAGCCTTAAAGGAACCTTCTCCAGAACCACTTACTTTTGCAGCAAGCTTGCGATATAAGTATTCTCCTCTAGAGTTAATGTAGGGTTCAAAGTATCTGAGCACATCTAATAGATTTGCAGAATCTTTTAATTTAAGAATTTTTGGGTCAATCTTAATCGTCTTGCTCGGTACTGACTGAATATAGTTCTTTACAAAAAATTCTCCAAACTTCTGATCCATATAGTCTGCATATGGACTATCTGCCAGCTGCGACAAGATAACTTCGCGATATTCTTCTGCATCAAATTCTCGCGCAAGGGCCGACCATTTGTAACCATTATACTTTCTAAGTTCATCCTGGTCTTTAAACTCTGCGCGTTCTCCAGCAATCGCTTTAATTTCTTCATCGGTTAGCACATAAAGTAGGTCAAAAAATGTCTTTAACGTAGGCGCCTTCATGAGATACGGGTATGCCTGTGCAGTATACCTATTCATTAGTCCAAGTCGATAATTTCTTAAAAAATTAGGATCTTTATAATCGTTGTATGCATGTGTAATTTCATGCTGTAAAATATCAGTTAAGTAACCTTTAATTTCAGATAGGTCAACCTTTTCTCCATGACGGTGTACTGTGAACTTACAATAAATCTCAAGCTTTACTTTTTCTCCCCTGCCTCTAACCAATCTCACTTTATTATAGTTTCTTTGATAGTGTGCATCATAGGGAATTGGATCCTTCTGGTCGACTGCTGCAATCCGCAATATAATCATAAGTTCATCTATTGGAAAGTCACCAGCAGCCTTCTGGGAAACTTCCTGATAGGCATTATCGATTAATACGTCTTTACTAAAATTAGTAAAGCCTTTTTTAAATTTAAAGGCCGCGTATCGTTCAAGATCAGCCATTATCTTTTTCTCAGCAATAGTAGCATACTCAGCTACAGTATTAGAAAAGCCTCTGGCTTCTAATATAAATTGATTAAATCCTTTAAGCATTTTCAAATTTCCACTGGTCTAGCGTGAAAGGCATCATTTTTTCTAACCAGACATGCTGGTATAACTCTGCAATAATTAGGGGCTCAAAGTTAACCTTTTTTGCTATTCCCTTGTTTAGGAGCAGAGTGTCCTTTACTGTTTTAGCTACAAGTCTCTCGTCCTCGTCTTCTTGAATAACTACAAAGCAGACATTCTTTTTACTGGACAGGTTTTTGAGTTTTAGATCTTCGAGTCTTTCTATCTCGTCGCTAACTGCGTTCTTTTTAATTTCAGGCACAGTAATTGTTCTCACCTTTGAAAAAGTATAACCAAAGTTTCTTTTTCGGTCTTCGTTAAACTTCCATACTTGATACGCAGTTGTGCCTAACCTGTTGGTTACTACAAATATCTCTTTTTCAAGATGGATCTTTTCATTCATGTGGAAAAGTTTAATCTTTCCAAGTATATCGAGATGAACCTTCATGTAGTCAATAATTAGGTTTAAAAACACATAGTTTGCATTCTTAAAAATGTCAGCAGTCTCTTCCGGCAGGTCATATAGCTTTTTTAAGTCATCCTGAATCTGTTTAATTCTTTCGTTTTTCCAGATCTCTTTAAATTTAGCAGTAAAGATATTGCCATTTACTGCCAAGTTATTTAGGTTAAGCATATGGAACATGACCTCGTAAAAACGGTCAATATTATCAGCTTCAATTTCTTTCTTGTATTTTAGACTTGCATCTAATAGCACATAGTTAAAATACTCCGCATCTAGGTAGGTTCCTTTGGTAATCCAAAGTGGGTCTAATATAAATTCTTTCTTCACGTGAGTCAAGTATTTTTATTATTTATTTTACTACAGGTTGAATATCAGTTTAGTTTAGTATTGACAAATAAATAATAAAAAGTAAATAGCGACAGTAGAATGACAAAAACTACAGTAAAGATATTAATCGACCCACAAAAGAATTCATTAACTTTTAGTCAAAATTTTAGGATTTTCTCAACTCTTGAGCCAATTACTGGAATTATTGAATTTACTGACTTCGTTGAAGATCTCATCCTAACCTCACCAGCGGCAATTGATTTAACTAATCTAAAGCGATATATTAGATACTCTAGAAATAGACTAGACTGGTCTCTATGGTATGAAGTTGCACCAGGTAATATTGGTGATGCTGGTTCCATGTTCTTGGATAAAAATGACCACTTTTATTTTGAAGTAAAGTATGTATATGATGACGGCACAGCAAATGAATTAGCTTCCCCAATTCAAATTAATGAAATTAAGCTAAGATTTGCAAACGGAGTTAGCTTGCCGACTACGTATGCACCATCGACTGCGTGTTCAGACGAAAAATGTAATTCGATTATTAGTAATCGTGACCCAAGTTTTAGACCATATGAAGTAGGCAGTGCAGTTGGAATGTTCCAAGAACTTTCGTACTATACAAACCAGCTATATGGACACCAGGTTGTCTACTTTAGAACTTTACCTGAACTGGACAGTGCAGATTATGTATTTAAGGAGTGGACACTATATAAAAACGTAGATCGTAAGTGTATTAAAGTTTTAGTACCAAAGAACGCGTTTCCAAGTAATGCTCCAAAATATACTGAGTTTGGAATGGACTTTCAGTTACCTTTTGAAATCCACCTTGACCACCGATATTTTCAATCTATTTTTGGTGCCAACTCTGAACCTAGAAAGAGGGACTTCTTGTATTTTCCTCTAATCAATCGTATGTTTGAGATTCAGGGTTCATACTTACACCGAGGATTTATGATGACTCCTACTTTCTGGAAGATTCAACTTAAGAAATTCAATCCAAATATTGATATGTTGCTGAAGGACGAGACTCGTCACTTCCTAGACAACGTAATCACCAACGCTGAACAGTTATTTGGAGATGAGGTAAAGAAAGACATACAGGATGGAACTATGCCAGAACAATACAAAACTATTTCAACTACATTTGATTCTTCAAGAAGAGCAATCCATCCAGATGTTTCAATTAAACCGCTAAAATATACATTTAATTTTGCAAGCTTAATTGAAAATTATTATGACTTTACCCAAATTCCTTTATCGGATCTAAGTTACGAATTGACCTCAACTCATCCACCAGTGGCAGAGAGCATGAATATTGAAAATCTGCGATCTCTTGATCCGCTGAGTGCACAGTTAAATGATGTAGTATTAGCATATCAAGGCAGTCAACTATTTACTGCATGGAAAAATGGAGCGTTACTAACAAATGACAAAAACGTAAAAGGAACTTCTACTCTTTTCTGTAGAGTCAGAGGACCGTTTGATACTATCCCAAATAACGAAGGTCAATCAGTATCAGGAAGATATGTTAGAGTGGAAGGTTATCGTAATCTTTCATTTAAAGATCAACGCGATTTATTAATCGATACTATTGGTGTCAACAAATATATTAAATTTAAAGTGAGACAGACCGGTGTAGTTTATTCAGCTCAACCTAAGTTTAATAAAACAGATTCTCAAAATCTTTCTTATACTAGCTTATTTAATGTTCCTTCTACATCAGACGTAGTTAAATTTCTAGATGGATTTGATAACGAGACTGGTACTGGCGTTAAGATTGAAGGATTATTTACCCGATATTTTGCAACTCACCCAGAAGGAGACCTTGACTTGACAGTTACGATTAATTCTCAAGTAAAGAACTATACAATTGTAAACTTTAAGAGCGATGCATGGCATGCAATAGTAGTTTCTATTTCAAACGAGTTTAAACAGTGTGGAGTTTACGTATATTCAATTCAAGAGGATCCATCAGATATTATTAATCACAATGATTTTAAAACTGTTTTCTCTAGTATCTCGTCTTTAGTTCAAACTGAATTTAATTTAGAGTCATACTATACGTTACCGGTTTCAAACTTGTTAATAACTAATTTACGTCTTTTCAATACAATGATTAAGGAAGAACAACATGACTTTATTCTAAGTCAACAGTTTATTAAGGACGAGTCAATGTTGCTATTGATTGATAACTGTAAACCTCAATTAAATCTTCCATACATCGCAAAAAATAGATAAAGTTAATGAAAAATACAAATCAAGAAAATATAAGAAACGAAAATGTGCAAGACATTTTCATGAGAAATGCAACTCTTACTGTATTGGATTTACTTAATCGTAATGTGATTATCGATCTTAAACGAGGCGACGCTGTGGAAAAACATGAAGTGCCTTTCTTCTATAATTTTGGTGGAGATGAAGGATTCATGAAAGATTTCTTTTTAGAACTTCCAACTGACTGTAAATATCCAAACCATGCAGAAGGAAACTATGAAATTATGCCAAGAGGAGTAGTAACATTAAGCTCATTTGCGATTCGTGCAAACGATATTACTAATAAATTCGTAAGAGGAACTTTTAATCAGGAGGTAAGAGACATTAATGATCAAAAACAGCTTAAGGCATATTCGGCTCGACTTTTTACCTTACCTATTACTTTGAAATATGCTTTAAAGATAGAGAGCGATAACATCAATAAGACTTTTAAAATTATTGAGAAAATATTTGATTTTTACTATAAGAATCAGGTAAAGTACTTTCAGTTTAGAGGAGTTAGAATTCCAGCGCAAATTACTTTTCCAGAAAGTGCAGATTTTCAAAAGCTTTACAACTTTACATATACTGACAATAACATTGTCTCAATTACCTTGAATTTAGATATGGAGACGTATTTCCCTAGTTTTGACGATCACTCTACTTTCTATAAAGGAAATACAATTCACCAAATTAACCTTAGAGAAACACAAACTGGTTCAAATGCAGCTCTTGATGATTCATGGATCGATAAGGACTATCCACCAGCTGAATAAATAATACAATATGGAAACAAGATTAAAAAGTTTTACCCAATTTATAGGCAAACACCTAGAAATTTCAGAAGAATTAAACTATCATGTCACTCGTGATCTATCAATTGCTGAGTCAGTTTTTAGACCGGGCAGCTTTGCCCACATGAAACTATTAACTGAGACCAGGGATCTTTATGAAGCTGGTAAAATAAAACTTGACGAATTAGATAATATTCTTTTTGAACAGACCGATCTTGGAAAAGTTGCTCTATATGAGGGCAAAGTAGTTCCATTGGATCTAGTACTTGAAGCTGAATACCATGGTAAAAAAGTGGAAATCGGTAAGCCTCAGCGTGGTGGTGCTAAAAAGTATCACGTATATGTGTTAAATCCCAAGACTGGTAAAGTAAAATTAATCTCCTTTGGTGATGTACATGGAGGTCTTACTGCAAAGGTAAGTAATCCTAAAGCTAGAAAATCATTTGCTGCAAGACACAATTGTGCTGAAAAAACAGATCGTACTACTGCTGGATATTGGGCCTGCCGAATTAATCGATATGCTCACCTTTGGGGAGGAAAAACTTATCCTGGATACTGGTAATGATATACAATGACGAAAATTGGGAAGCTGGAGTAATCCGAACTTTTACTGAAGATGTTGAGCCTGAGAAGTTAATATGGCATCGTGATGGAGAAGACCGGATAATTGAGGCAACTGAACAAAGCGATTGGAAAATACAACTCGATAATCAAGTACCAATTGGATTAAACCGAAAGGTTTTAATTAAAAAGGACGAGTGGCATCGCTTAATCAAAGGAACTGGAGAATTAAGGTTGAAAATAATTAAAAAGTAATGAACGAAGAAATAGTACACAGCGGAAATAAGTGGAAAGTATTTCCTAGAAAACCTAAACCAGGCGATAAAAAAAGAAAAGCCCTAGGTACTCATACAACAAAGGAAGAGGCAGTAAAACAATTGCGTGCAATCGAAATTTCAAAGCATGAAAGTCAAGTTCTTACCTATTCTCAATTCTTAAATGAAAAAAGAAAAAGTCTAAATCCTGCTCAATATAAAGCACCAGAAGGTAGTGCTAGAGATAAAAAACTAGACGCTGCAAAATCGTTATTGAAAAAGGGTAAAAAGGAAGAAGCATATGCTCTTCGCGATAAGATGGAAGCTCAAGTAAGAAAAGATCCAGATTGGCATAATACTCCACGTGAAGATTCAAAAGTAAACGAAGCAAAGAAAAATACTGGTAAAAATTTAAGCAAAGAAACTCTTGCTAAAATTAGAAAAGTTGCTCTTAAGAAAGGCTATTCTTTTGCAAGTCTTAAGCAAGAATATATTAAAGGATTAGGTGCATATTATTCTTCGGGTTCTAGACCTGGAATGACTGCTCATCAATGGGCAATGGCCAGAGTAAATGCAGCAAGTCCTAGTAAATCATGGGCAAACGTAAAAAAAGCAGATAAATAATGTTATTAAATTCAAGACAAAACGGATTTGTATTCTCTTTTCCGCCAGATTTCTTTAGCGATGCGGTGAAAGAAAAATACAAGAAATATTATCAAAGCTTAATTTTGCCATACGACAGTATTAATGACTTTATGTCATCTACTATTCAATCTGTTGATTTTCCAGGCTGGAACATGGATCCTGCAGTTCAAACTAGACTATTTGGTAAGAAACAGGATTTTAAAAATGCAATTCAGATTCCAGACTTATTTAGTAGAGAATTTACGATCACCTTTAAGTTAACTGATGCCTACCTAAATTATTTCATCTTTCTTGAGAACAGCTTAAATTTCTTGGATTTTGAAAAAAATAAAACGTTACCTACCTTTCCACCAATGCGACTTTCCTTATTAGATAACCAAGGATATTTAGTTGCATCAATCATATTCAATCGACCTATCTTAAAGGGTCAAGATGGATTTAAACTTTCCTATAGTGCAGGGACTCCTGACTTCAAAACGTTTAATGCAAAGTTTTCATACTTTGATTTCGATATTGAATTAGACTTTAATCGAGTTTAATTAGATTGAGAGTTGAACGCCAGCGATATGGGCAATCCATTTAATTGTCGAACCGACAACTCCAGTTACAGCAATCTTTAAAGCATCATTTGGGTCATCTGCAGTAATTGCAATTGCAGTACCAGCTGCAATATCTGTACCTAGTGTAATTTCTGCGCCTACTGGTAATGTTGTGGTACCGCCAATATTTGAAATAGTAATTTGACGTAAATATCTTGCGATCACTGTGCCTGTTGAGTTAACACCTAAAATATTAATTGTTCCTGAAAATATTTGACCTGCAAGTAAGGTAAACCCTTCACTAACTCCGTCCAAATATAAAGTTTTAGTTTGTGCGCCATCTGTCGAGTTTCTAGCAATTACTTGTACATGTTGAGCATCTCCCTGTGCAGAAAATTGTCCAGCTGCATATGTACGTTCGCCATATCGTGAAGCAATTGCAAGATTTCCACCCGCAGTTGAATAACATCCACTTGCAGCATTACACCTTCCTCCAAGAATAGCTGATCCGCATTGAGTTACGCAATTACAATTTCCTCCAGCTATTACTGATACAGTACCACTTGCAGTATGACATCCTCCGCCTCCAATAAATGAGCCAACTCCGCTTGCAACATTACATCTTCCGCCAAATACACTTGAATTACAACCAGATGCAACATTACACCTTCCTCCGCCTATGTTTGCATAACAACCTGATGCTATGTTACATAGTCCTCCAGCTACTATAGAACTGTCTCCACTTGCAGTATTATTATATCCGCCACTAACTGCTGAATAACAATTGGATGCAACATTATTACGACCTCCACTTATTGTGGAATAACACCCTGATGCCGTGTTGATATATCCTCCACTAATTGTGGAAGAATAACAAGATGCAGTGTTGCTAAATCCTCCGCCGACTGTAGAACAATTATTTGATGCAGTATTGCAATATCCACCGCTAATTGTGGAAGAATAACAAGATGCAGCATTACAATATCCGCCACTTACTGTGGAACAATAACCTGATGCAGTATTATCCCTACCTCCACTGACTGTGGAATTATTACATGATGCCGTGTTGTTTAACCCGCCACTTACTGTGGAATAATAGTTAGATGCAGTATTATTAACACCTCCGCCTACAATTGATGCAGGTCCACTAGCAGTATTGCCGCTTCCTCCAGCAACTGATGCACTATCACCGGCTGCGACATTAAATCCTCCTCCACCAATTGTAGAGTAAAGACCAGAGGAAAAATTTTCATCTCCACCAGATATTGTTGAATTTATATTACATGCAGTATTATAGCTTCCTCCACCAATTGTAGAGTAAAGACCAGAGGCAAGATTAGCATACCCTCCGCTAACTGTCGAGTTTGCAGAAGATGCAGTATTACCAGTTCCGCCTCCAACCGTTGAGTTTGCATCAGATGCAGCATTTGATGTTCCGCCAGCAACAACTGAGCCGCTACCAGAAGAAGTATTTGATCCTCCGCCTCCAATAAATGAGCCGTACCCAGAAGAAGTGTTATATCCCCCGCCACCAACCGTTGCAAACTGTCCTGCGTCATTAAAGTTTCCGCCACCAACCGTTGCAAAATAATCAGATGCCGTGTTTCCACCTCCACCGGCAATAGTTGCAGAATAGCAAGATGCAGTATTACAGAATCCTCCGCTTACGGTTGAATAATTGGCAGAGGCAGTATTTCCATTACCGCAACGAACCGATGAACCAGTGCCGCTGTCTAATACAATAATTCCATATCCTCCGCTTCCTGTGGCATTTGCAGTAAGAGTTCCAAGACCATCATTATATGTCCATGTAACAGTTGCCGAATCCTGAATTAATAGAGAAACTCGATCGTCTACTCGTTCGTTTGTAAAATAAAGATTTGTGCCTTCGGCTAAGTTGCTAGTTGTAAATGGCGCAAGTGACACAGTTGGTGTCAAGGTATTTAGACCATCACTATAATTCCAAGTAATACTATTTGCTCCACTACCAGCTAGGCCAGGTTGAAGCAAAAGAGCAACTCGGTCGTCTACTCGTTCATTGGTAAAATATAAATTAGTTCCTTCTGCTAAATTTGTTGTGGTAAATGGAGCAAGAGTAACGCTTAAGGTAAGAGTATTGGCTGGGTCATTGTAACTTTTAAGTATTCCCGTGCCATTAATCAGCATTGTGTTAATACGATCATCTACTCGTTCATTTGTAAAATATAAATTAGATCCTTCTGCTAAATCTGTTGTGCTAAATGGAGCAAGAGTAACGTTACCTTGTAAACTATCTGGAATTGGAAAATATGTCCAGTTGATTCCAGTTCCATTAATAATCGTACTTGCAACTAGTGCACCAGTTGAGGTGACTGATTGAAAAGTAACATTACCTGCGCCATCAGTAACAAGTACTTGGCCAGAGGTTCCATCTGATATAGGTAAAGAATATTCACCAGCAATAGTAAATTTATTTGCGGTTAATTCTCCAAATACCTCGTGGTCTGAATATTTTTTGGTTAGTCCCATTTATCTGTTTATATTTTTGCCTGGAATACAATACTTCCACCAGTAACGCTTGCCGTAGTCATTAGAGTAATATTATTAGTATCTACATGTACAATATCTACGTCAATTAATGTATCTCCGTCACGAACAGTATAAGTAAAGTCTTTTGTTCCTAATCCATGATTAATATTTATTGGAATCATTGCAGTCGTGGTAAACGATCTGATTACTACTTGCATGCTAATGCCAGTTGCAAGATTAACAACTGTTAATATACCTACACCGAGGTTATTAAATTGACCGCCTGGAAGAACAGTCAAGTTGCCGTTAGCAATCGTAACTTCTCCATAATTATTAACCGTGCCAGCAACTGTTAAGTTTCCATAAATAAAATATTGATAATCCTGAAGCACAGTTAACGTTTCTGCAGCATAAATATATTTCTTATGCCCAGCATCTCCAGTGCCTCCGCTGCAACCTGCAGCAAGGATAACAATTTTAATTCCAATAATACTTTGAGTTAGCGTAATATCTACGGTAGTTGGTGTATAGTTATCAACATATGCTTCAATTAATTCGTTAGTGTCTGTTCTAATTAACTGAACAATAATGCTACTTGTACCCAAATTATGTGTAATTGTCTGAGTAACATTTGCGGTAAAACTTTGGATAAGTACATAAGAACATGCACCTCCGCCGCCTCCGCCTCCACCATTAGATGGTTGCCATGAAGCGTTACCGAAGGCATCTGATGTTAATACATAGCCTGGAGTTTGATTTCCATCAACGTATTGTAATTGTCGAGTATTTGTAGTATCGCCAATAATTACTTTACCAGGGAGTTTAAACTTACCGTCGTTTCCTAACTTTTCCCAAATAAAATCGGTAGTAAGATCGAAAATATCGCAGTTTTCATCAGTATAGTAAAGAGATTGAGTGGTTGGCGTGTATTGAGTCTCATAACCTGGAGGACCTATCCATAGGACTCCAGTGTTTGGTGCTGGACATGCTGGAATCGGTGGACTACCTGCAAGTTCTTTTAAGAGTAAGGTTCCGTTGCCGCCTTTATCAGTAAGACTTACCCAGCCTTGACCTTGCAAATAACCGATAAAGTCTTCTCCAAATTCTGGACGCTGATTTTGGATACCGGTGTAAATTATTTCACCAGGAACACCAATATCTGGCCAGTCGTTAAAATCAGTTAACCGAAGTCGCTTTGTTTCAGCAACCTTAACTAATAGTGTCTGTCCTTCTGCATTACCTAATGAGTTAATGGTGAAGGTAGGAATTCCATCTAGAGTTAAGCTTAGTGTGTCAGTAATATTGACAAAATCAAAAGTACCTCGGTATACCTGAAAACTATTTAGCGTTTCATCATACTGAATATTGCTCAAAAATTCCAAATTTGCATCAGAAAGGCTTCTGAAGTTTAAATTTGTAATATCTATAATTGAGGTTAAACTTGAATTACTTAGTTTTCGTATGGCCTTTAAATTTTTGTAAACAGGCATCCCAATGTCAGTTATTTTTTTATTATTTATTATTGAATTCCTTCTTTATTTAAACTGAAGGGAATCACCGTCTAAATAGTTAGATCATCTCTTAATGATCTTTGTATTTTTATCAATTGATGAATTTATAGTAAATTTTCCTCTATTTACCAAACATTCTTTAAGTTCAGCATTAATCATCTTCTTATTAGAATTGTCGAGGTAACTTGAGCTAATTTCATTTAGTCCACCTAGATAATCACACTCAATAATTTTTGAGTTCTTAATAAAATTGTTTGAAAAAATACTACACTCTACCAATTTTGAATGTTTTATTGTGCACCCTTCAAAGAGACACTTTTTAGCATCTGCCTCGATTTGGCACTGATAAAACTCAATACCTTCGATCAGGATACTCTTTTTAAGTACAGTGTCTTTAACTTGTAAAGCTTTTCGGCGAGTATCATAATTAATAACTGCCTCAGTAATTCCTCCACCGACAATAAGCTTAAAGATCTTGTCCCTAATGATTCCATAGTTTGCCTCAATTAATCTAGAATCATCTCTAAGATCAACATAAAGAGAAATATTAGGATAAAGCATCTTGAAATTAAAGTAATTTCGGGTACCATCTATTGAATTTTTAAATTCTTCGGCAATTCTAGAAATTCTCTTCTTTTCTTCTGGAGTATATTGATAATTATGCGCAAGGGTTTCGTATAGGTGTTCAATCACTAAATTAATAGCAGTTACTGCCTCTTTCTTCTTTTTAGTATAATCCTTACCTCCAATATAATTAATTACAAGCTTTCCTTCTCCTAATTCGGAAAAGTCATTTGCAAAGAAATCAGATTCAGGAAACTTAAATTCAATTGGATCCATTCGTTCGATAAAACTCTCAGTAACAACAGTATTATAAAGATCTCTAGGCTGAATAAAGTTTAGGTGATTTTGATAAATTTTACGATTTTCATTTTCCTGAACTGGCCAAAGCTTAAATAACTCTTCTTCGTTAATTCCCAATAAGTATTTAAACTTATTGAGCTTGTCTAGTTTCACTGAAAGATTTAACTCTGATTCGTTTAGACGAATACGAGTCTTAACTGAGCATCGATTTGTGGTGTGGCCAACTGTGTCGATAAGGTTCATTGTTTTTAAAAACATGTGAACTGCTTCATGGTAAGGTAAAAACCCAGTAGAAAGGCTAATTTCTTTATAGCCATTTGAATAGATTGGAGCAATCTTAAAGGATTCGTAAGTCGGTTCAAATGTTGATTCTACATCTGAGAACCATTTTACATTTTTGCCTAGTGCACGTGCAAACTTTGCAGCGGCTTCTCTTTTATTTAGAGGAGTAAAAAATTCAAAAACAAATGATAGACTTGAATTATCATAAATTTCCTTACTTGAAATAGATTTAAACATGAATCATGTCTTTATTCTATTTATACAAAAATCGGGCTCCAATTGGAGCCCGATCAAATTCAAAGCAGTAAATATTACTTTACTTCTTTTACTGAATCTACAGCAAGTGAATCAACTGTAGCACATTCGCTAGAGTCAACTTTTACCGCTGTTGAGTCTACTGCTGGTGCAGTTGCTTCTCCTGTTCCGCTTTGACATGATGTTAAAGCAAGAGCAGAAATTACTACGAATAGTGCAATAATCTTTCTCATGGTACGTTCTTTCATTTTTTTTATTAATTTATTATACAGTATTATGTATACCTTGGTTTTGGAAGTTTTTGCACTCTGACCCAACAAAGTGCAAAAACTTTCCTCGTGTGGACACGGTGGGATTCGAACCCACGTCCAAACAGTTGTCAAATTGACTCTTTCACAGGCTTAGTCCATTTTTCTAAAGGGACAAAATATTCAACTGGTTCTTCACCATCGTCAGCTGACCACCAATGGGTGTGCGTTTCTTTTAATGACTTAACTGCTCAGTCAGGTTTACTCTCCAGTTATTAGACCGAATTTCACCAGTTTGCAACTTTCTTTTAAATGGGCAGTTGCCGCACCATTGGTTAGGCAGCTACTGCTACTTCACCGCTTACGAAAGACATTGCGTCTTCGAAAGTAAAAGTTGACTTTTCGTCAGTTGTTGTTTGATAGGTAGTTAAGGATTTCCATCTAACCCTGCCTGCATCATCTCAAAGAACTTACCTGCCTGTCAAAACCGGTCGTGCCCATATTAATAGATCTAAATTATCTATCCGTAGTATTATATAGAAACGGGTAAAAAAAGTTTTCCGAATATAAATAATCTAAAGAAATTATACTAAATGGCTAGTGCAACTGAAAATTTTAAGGTATTTAAACGACTTAGTGTTTATATCGAGGACATTTTAAGTCAGTCGATCAATTACTTAACGAGTAAGTTCGACCAAAACAGAGTAGTATTTACTGCAGCCTCACCATTTGGGCAGTTATTATTAGTTGTTGAAAATTTAACTCAATTAGTTTTTTACTATATCGAGGACTCAATTACCGAACTTAATATTAATGAAGCAACTCGATTGACTTCAATTTATTCCCTATCAAGTTTATCTGGACATAATCCTAGTCGAGCAGTATCTGCAGTTGGCGAAGTAAAACTTTCAACTAATGCTGGTGCAATCGATGCTGAATACGATTTTGTAATTATCCCAAACTTAACCCGATTACGTTGTTTAAATAATGGATTAACATATATTTTAGACCTTCCACAAGACGAAGTTAGATTTTCCTTTAGCGGAAAGGATAATGGTCTAAAATTACAGATTCGTCAAGGAATCGTTGAGACTCAGACTGTTTCTGCAAAGGGCGTCCCGACTGACAGTTTTTCAATCGGCAGTCCACAAAACTTCTATGTAGATAACTTTTATGTAAACGTTTATGTGAATGGAGAAAAATGGACCAAATATGATTCAATCTTAGATATGCCTCGTGGAGAACGTGCATACATGATAAAAACAGGAGTTACTACTGGAATAGATTTATACTTTGGTAATAATAACTATGGTAAAATACCTGGATATGGAGCTGATGTTACTGTTGAATACTTAGTAACTGAAGGAGCCAACGGAAATATTAGAACGAATGATCCGTCTAAAGTTCAATTTGAATTTATTGATACTGGGTTTAGTATCCTAGGTGATGAAATTGATCTTAACGAATTTATTGATGCAATTACAACGCATCCTCCATTCTTCGGTTCAAATCCAGAAGACTCTAACTTAACGCGGCTTATTGCGCCTCGTATGTCAAAGAGCTTTGCTCTAGTTAATGCAGATCATTACGAGATCTTATTGAGAAAACTTAAATTATTTTCAGTAATTACCGTTTACTTAGACGAACTAGACAATCGTATCCTAAATTTATTCCTGATTCCAGATATCAGAAAAACTTTTAATACTGGCCAAGATTATTTTAATGCGAATATTGATCGCTTTATCTTAAGTGATTACCAAAAACAGGAACTACTAAGATTTATTGAAAAATCAGGATCTAAATTAATTTCAACAGATATTGTAATTATTGATCCTGCTCCATCTAACTATGTAATTAATACGTCAGTTATCGTTTTTGATGATGTAGACACTGAAATTATTAAGCGCGATATTCTCAATGCCTTAGGAACTTTCTTTATTGAAAACACAAGAAGAAGTAGAATTCCAAAGAGTGACTTAATTAAAATTATTGAGGGCGTAAATGGAGTAGACTCAGTGTCAGTTAATATTATTTCACAAAAGAATGAACTTGCAAAAATTGCAAACCCAAATGCTGTCGACGTTGGACTTGATGAATTTAACGATATTGTGACTCTAGCAAACGAGCTTCCTCTAATTCGAGGAGGATTTAGCGATCGTTACGGAAACGTGTATGCTACTGGAATTTCAGAAGAGTCCTTAGGTGCAGTAAATATCCAGATCAAGGCAATTATGCCAAGACCAAAAATGTAAAATAAAAATGGTAAAAGGAAGCATATTTCGACCTGTACTTCAGCGTCGAGAAAAAAGAAAACACGTAGGTTTTGAGTATAAAGGTCAGATCCTAAAGCGAACCCTCTCTTCACAGATGTTTGGTGTAAATGAGACTCTTACTACTTATATTTCACAGATTGAAAAGATCGTATATGAGTGGGTCGAGGCAGTAAAGCAGATTAAGATCCACGCAAATCCTGCAGTGGACAAGTACGAAGAGAAAATAAAATAATCGCATGGCAGAGCATAATCAAAAAATGAGTAAAGAAAGTCGGCACCATTTAAAGGACGAGATTCAGGCTTTGCTCGGATCCATTGGCGCTGAGAATAATCAAAATGATTTAGTAATCGATACTGAGATCTCAAATAAAACTAAGGCAGAGAGCCCCTATGATTTTGAGGCAATGAGTAGTCAATTTACTCTAAAAGCTAGAGAAATAACTGATTCTCTTTTTAAGAATTTTGTAGATATTGGAATCTTTGAAGAAAACGATTATGCAAAACATAAAAAGGAATTAGATACAATTAACATTTCCAATTTCTTTTTCCAGTTAAAAACCCTAAAGATAACGATTATTAAGGTGATGGAAGAAATTACTTCCGGCAATACTCATCCTCGTCTAATTGAAGTAATGGGGCAGTTACAAGATAAGATGGCTGCAATTACTAAAATGCAGGCAAACTATATAATCTTCTTAGAAGATACTTATCAAAAATTAAATCGAGATAAGCCAGTAAACGATGACGACCAGAAGATAGGTTCGAGTCCAGAAGAGGGACAGTTTTTTATTACAGTAGGAACTAAAAACCTTACTAAAAGCTTACCAGCTTCGTCTCTAGAACGCCCGAGTGGTAAAACCTCCGGCTCTCTTATTAATCCAAGTAACAAGCACGAACTTATGCGAGAAAAAAACATTGAAATCGAATCTGATGATTCAGACGATTTTATCGATCTCACTGAGATAATCTAAATTACGTATGAGAGATATAATGTCAAATAGCGGCGCATTCACGTCTCGTAAGATTTCTAGAATAGGCGGAGATGACGACGATACTAACACCTCGATATGGACCACACTTCGTATTCAAAAGATTCTTGATGAAATCGATAATGGATTAGATATTAAAGGTCTACATAATTCTCCATTTAAGGATAATGACGTTAACTTGAAACGTGCAAATCTGCCGTTTGAATATACACCCGACGAGTGGAAAGAGCTTTCAAAATGTAAAGAAGATATTATCTATTTTGCACAGAATTACTGTTATATTCAAACTGGAGATGGAGTTAAACTAATTAAAGAAGCTGGAGGGTTACGTGATTTCCAAGAACAGATCCTTCTTGCATTTATGAATAATAAAATGAATATTTTAATGGCAAGTCGACAAACTGGTAAATCAGTGACCTCTGCTATTTTTATCTTGTGGTTCTTGCTTTTCCATGCTGAAAAAACTGCACTAGTTGTTGCCGATAACTTTACAACTACTCGAGAATTATTAGATAAGTTTAGAATTTCATTAGACAACCTTCCATTTTTTATGAAGCCTGGAATCAAGCACGTAAATACTGGAAATATTAAATTTGATAACGATAGTCGTATTGTTTGTAGAACAACAACTAAAAAATCAGGTATTGGTCTTACTGTAAACTTACTATACATTGATGAGTTTGCGCATATCGACCAGGCAAAATTAGATGAGTTCTATCGAGCAATCTTTCCCACTATCACCGCTGACCCTAATTCCAAATCAATTATTACTTCCACGCCAAATGGTAAAAACAAGTTTTATGATATTTGGGTAGATGCAATTGAAGGAAAAAGCAGTTATGTTCCTCTTCGTGTGGATTGGTGGCAGGTTGCTAATCGTGGTGAAGAGTGGAAACAGCAAGCGACTGCAGATATTGGAGGAATCGAAGATTTTAATCAGGAATATGGACTACAATTCTTCTCTTCTGATGAACTCTTATTAGGCTCGACTGAACTTAAGAGATTAAACAATATTAAAGTTGAATACATGCATTCACGACTTCCTCTTAGCGAGGATCGCGTGTATATTAATGACTACTTATTATTCCATCCAAAATACGTAACTCGAGAAATAGACGATTGGAAAAATGATCCAGCCAATTATGTATTTACTATTGATACTGCAGATGGAGTAGGCGGCGACTATTCAGTTTTAAATATTTACAAAGTAGTGGCGATGCCAGTTTCTGAATTACTTAAGAAAAAAGATGCAGTCAGAAACGAGTTAGACACGATTTCGCTTGTACAAGTTGGAGTTTTCCGATCTAATGAACTAGACGTAACTCAATTTTCAGCAGCAGCCGAGTTCATTACATACAGAATATTTAACCCAGACAAAGTCCGTATTGTGCTTGAGATGAATCATAAAGGAGAGATCGTTCACTCTAGATTCTCAGATAATTCTAATTATTGGACTGGGCAGTTTGTACATAGTAAACACACTGAAATGGCAGTGCAAGCCAAACTTGGATTAAGACTTGGACCGACGAACAAAATAAAATACTGTGAGAGATTCAAATATCTTATCACTATGAATAAAATTATTCCAACTGATTACTTAACTTTTATGGAGTTAATGTCATTTGGAAAAACAAAAGGCGGGTCATACCGTGGTCAAAATGGAAACGACGATCTTGCCATGACATCAGTTAACCTGGCACCATTTTTTGACTCTCCACAGTTCTGGGATCTAGGAGTAGACACCTATGAAAATATGCCTCCTGCATATAGAAAAGAGATTGAAGAAAAAATATTTAACATATATCGTGAAAATAACACGAAGAGTTTGTATAATTTTGAAGAGCTGAAACGACTAAACACAATACAAGACACATCCGTTCCTGCAGCTAAACAGACCGCAACCAATGTATTTGATTTAGAATCACTTGAACAAATGAGAAAAATAAAGAACAGATTTTTTAATTCTTAACGTTTTCTTAGTATTATTATATAGACCGAAAAAATCAATCAGTTATGCAATCTTTAAAATTCAATGGAGATATTACGTTAGACGAAGTCTTCAACCAACACCGAATCTTAATCTATAACAATGTGTTGGATGCAATTCAAAAGAATTACAAAGATCAGACAATTGAAGAAATAAAAGTCGTAACCATTACGTTAAACAACATTGAGTATTCAATAAACCTTTCTAGAAGTAAATTTGTTAGTGGTCTCGAAAACGCCATCTCTTTTTACGAAGCAGCTGAGGAATATGAGAAATGTCAAAGCTGCGTGGACATCATCAAAGATCTTAATAAGAAAAAAAAGAGAAAAGCAACTAACTAACATATGGGATACGAAGAAATAAATGGTAAAATCAACTTACGCATTCAGGAAATATCAGAAAAACTACTAAATGGAGAAATAACTGAGCCTGAAAGAAACGAATTAGCACAACTCATCTATCCAAAATTAAAGTTCTATGTCTGGAAATTCTGTAAAAATGAATTTGATACAGAAGAGGCTTTACAATATGCGTTAAAACGTATATTTAAAAATGTTGCTCAATTCAATTTTGAAAAAGGTAGATTTACTACATGGATTTATACAATTGCCCGTAATGAGACTTTATATTATCTTTATCACAAGAAAAAACACAATCACCTTGACATAGATGATCTTTATCCAAAAGTAGATCGTCCTGATGACTTTGAAGATAATAAAACTTATCATCTTGATATTGAAGAACTTTATGCAAAAACCGTACATGAGATATTTAATATTAATGATGAGGTGATGAAGAATATTGCAATCGACAAGATGATAAAAAACAAAAAAGTTAAGCAGATTGCAACTGATTATGAAATGAATGAAAACACTGTAAAAACCAAACTTCGAAAAATAAGAATCGATATTCGAGATGCAGTAATTAAAGAAAATCCAGACCTAGAAGAAAAAATAAGAATGTTAATATGATGTTTGATAAAACTAATCCAATTAGAGTATTTAAGAATCTCAAAGATTCAATTGAAGACCTAGCAAATTTCTATAAATACCAAAAAATTATCTTTGAGCTTCAACGCGAAGGCAAGTTAGAGGCAATCGGTTTCTCATTAGATTCTGATGCAAACCTATATCTTGGGATAAACTTAAATCCTGAAATTTTGCTCTATTCTGAAACTTCATCCGGGCCTGCCGAACTTAGAATGGTCAGTGAACGGATGAAAAAATACACAGATTTTCTAACAAAAGAAGGTATCCTTGACTTTGTTAAAGTAGAGTATGATCGCATCCAGACAGAAGCATATTATGGATATATCCTTCAAGTAAAATATGACTTCAAAAAGTATAGAAGAGGTAGTTTTATTTATGGAATCAGCTACTTTCTTGCAATGATAGCCTCTATTGCAACCCTAGTATTATTTTTAATCTAATATTTTCTTAAAAACCAAATAAATAATAAAAATCAAATACTATGAAAAGATTTGACGAATTTTTAACTAAACACTGGACAAAAATTGTATTAATTCTATTAATTACAATTTTTGTAAATACTTGCAGCAATCCAAATAAGACTGTAAACAAACGTATTGACTCTCTTTCAGTTAAGGTAGATTCACTTACTACTGAAATCAATACTATTAAAGCTTCAACTTTAACTAAAACTGATCTTCAGATTGAAGGACTAAAGGTTGAAAAAAGAATGATTCAATCAACTGATCGCCGCATCCTAGATGTAAACAGGCAATCTGAAATTGACCAAGAGTTGAAAAAATTAGAAGGAAAATAATGATAGAGTGGATTAAGAGAAACAAGGAGGGGATCATTCGAGCAATGTTCCTCATTCCTATTTTATCAGTTGCAACTATTTCTATTTCTCACGTAGTTAGCTGGTACGATTTAGCTAACCCAATTAGCTGGGCAGTATATCTTTCAGTTGCTGTAGAAATTGCAGCAATGTCTGCAATCGCGGCGGCCTCAGTTAAAGTAAAAGGATTTTCAGTATGGTTTGTGTTCATTATCGTGACACTTATCCAATTTATTGGAAATATCTTCTTTTGTTATTCTGAGATCGATATTACCTCAACTTCATTTAAAAATTGGTCAGAATTAACCGGTCCAGTTTTTGAAATGATTGGCAGTGATATTGCTGATACTATTGCGCAAAGAAGATGGTTAGCCCTTCTAGAAGGCGGGCTCCTTCCTCTAATTTCGCTTACTTGTCTGCACTTTTTTATTAAGTATGGCGAAATAGATAATATTGAATCAACTAAACAGGTTGAGGAAGAAGCATCAATTGAAGAAGAGTTACCAGTTACTGAAGTAATTAATGGAGAACAGGTTGAAGAAGTAAAACCACCTGCTCCAATCAAACCTTCAGTCGGAGGAGCTTTTCCAAAAATTGAAAGACGCTCTGAGCTAAGCGAAAAAATGAAAAAAATCCAAGGAAAATGATTCCTAATTTAAACGACGTTTGCACATGTTGTGGAGGATATGAAGATCAACCACTACTTCAAATATTCGGAGATAACTGCTTTAGAGTAGTAGAGGGTAAAGCAACACATGGTGAATTTTGCATAGGAGATTTTGCATTTCCAGTAGACGGTTATCAGTGTACTGGATTGAATGTAGATATCGATGGTGGCGAAATAGTTCTATTTGATAATCAAATATTTGCTGCATCACCAAGCCAAACTCTAGAAAGCGAAAAACTTTATGTTAGAGGCCTAATGCTCAGGATAATTTATCCTACAAATAACACAGACGGAGAAGAAATTCAACTTGTTGATAAATCCGTGAAACTTGTAATGGAAAATGCTGACTTGATTTCAGCAGAATACCCACTATATGACTTTTTTACAATCTTTACTAATCCAAAGTCAAATAAGGCCGAAGATTTAATAAATAAGATAAAGATAGTCAATCCTAACCTATTGTACAAAATTAGAGTTTCTGCTCTAATCATATATGGAAAGGCTATATAAAAAAATAAAAAACAAATGCTAGATAGCGGAGTTGAATTAATAACATTAATAGCCGGAATTAATTACGAGCCAACCTTTGTTAGTACGGATAAAAGAGTTCCAGCAGGCACGCCAACTAGTCTTGGCTACTTACAAATTGGAGAAATTCAGCAGTATGGATTTGCAAAGGGTCCAATATTTAAAGTTGGTTTCTTGGATTTAAGCAGTGTTGCAGTTGCATCCCATGTAAAAATCTGGGGAATCAGCAATAAAAATAATGATGCTCCTCTTTTCCCAATTAGTTATTTCACACTAAACCCTGATGTTACTGTGTACCTAAAGAAATTTATTTTCTGTGATGCCTTTGGAGAAGAGGTAGTAGAGCCTGATTACACTGTAATTGGGTATAAAAAATCAGCAGTACCTTTATCTTGGTAATGAAGAAGCTTAACGAAAATAGTATTTCACCAATGGTTTCTCGAGGAGATTTTACTCGAGGATTACCTTTCTATGGCTCAAAAGGGGACTTTAACTTTACTGTTTCCAGAAGTAGATTTACTCCAGGTATCTCAGTAAGTCAAGCTCCATTAACGGATATGTCAGTTAAAGGTGACCCAGGATTCTCAGAATTCGATATGAGTGTTGCTAAACTTAAGATGTATTTTAAGCCTGGTGATAGAATTAGAGGTATTGCAGTCAATTCTATGTTAGACCATGAAAATGGAAAAGTAGTAGTTGGCAAATTACAGAAAATTGTTCCTGACTATTCAAACAACACTATAAAAGTTTGGGTTAAAAATCCCAAAACCTTAGAAATACAAGAAGTTTACCCTGAATCTATTGAGAGAATATATGAATCCCATAGAGCAATGTCATTCACTCAATTTATAAATTCGTAAATATTTAACCTTTAATTGATTTGAAAGCAACTAGTTTAAGAACCAGTTGCTTTTTTGCTTATATAAGATAAAAAAATAATTAGACATGAGTCAAAAAATTGATCCAGAAGAAGCAGAACGGTTTCTTAATGCACAGGATGAAAAGTATGGAGTCAACAAAGCTGCCGAACTTGTTGTTGAAACTGGAAAGGAACCGGAAAAGATAACTAGCTTAGGTAAAGCACAAAGCCATCAAAATCTAGTAGAGCTTTCTGCCGCGGAAGAGTCTCCATGGAAAATACTAAACTTGCAAAATCTTCCTTCTCAGGGATTATTTTATCCAGAAGGAGTGGAATTACTTATTCGTTCAGCCAAGACTAAAGAAATTAGGCATTGGTCGACAATCGATGAGACTGATCCGATTGATGTCAGAGAAAAGATTAATTTCGTGCTCAATGCTTGTACTAAATTTAAGATTAAGGGTCAAGCAATGTCTCTTAACTTTAATGATTTTCTTGAAATAGACAAGTACCATATTATCTTTAGAATATATGAACTTACTTTCCCAAATCAGGAAAATAAGTTATGGGCATACATCAAGTGTTCGAATACTCAGTGTAACCACGTAAATCAAACCCAAGTTACAAGTAAGAACTTATTAGGCTTTCTCTTTCCTGAAGAGCTCATGAAATGGTATTCACCAGAAGAAAAATGTTTTGTTATTGTTTCTGAGAAACTTGGAGAAACATTTAGAATCTTTTTACCAAATATTGGAACCTCTGCAAAATTCAGACAAAAGCGTAGAGAAGAACAAGAAAAAGGAATCCCTATTGATGACTCCTTTTATTCATATGGACCATATTTGATTAGAGAATGGCGAAAGATCGACATGACTATGCTCACTGAACTAAAATTTGCGTCTATTGACTGGAAAGAAAATAAGTTTGTAGTTATCCACAAATTTACTGATTCTCTAGAAAAACAAAGCCTTAATAAAGCTGCTAGTGTTTGCGAAAAATGTAAAACACAAACTGAGAGCCATATTTTTTTGGGAGGAAGCTTCACTGTTAAAGATATTTTCATTATTTCAGCTGGACTTGATGAACTTATTTGAGCTTAATGCTCGATTAGCGGTGAAGCTGGGTCAATCCCTAGACACTCTGTATAATTTAGAATACATGGAATATTCATTACTCTTAAATATTCTTAAAAAAGATATTGACGAGAAGAACGATGTTCTGACTCAAGAAACAAAAACGGTATACAACAACCCAATTAAAGTCAATCTACCCGAAGGCTTAAAGTTAAAATAAATAACAAAAAGAAACAAAGGTGGCTGACAACAAATATAAAGTATCCAGTGAATTTTTAGATGCATGGTCGAAGAATTCTGCAGAAAGATTAGCAGAGGCAAAGGCACGCGTTGATGCCTACTCTGTTGCATATTCAGCTGCAAGTAAATTAGTCGATGATTATATTAAGGCTACTCCTGGAGATGCTGCAGAAAGAGCTAGATTTGATGCACAATATACCCCAACTGGTACAGGTATTGATTTTGATAGAAGTGGAATTCGATTAGAACCACTTGTCAACAAAATTAAGGACTGGAACGGAAGTTTATTACCGACTAAGGACTTAAAATCAAATCGGGGTGCAAATACATGGTACGCAAAGCTTCAAGCGCTAATTGCAAAGTCGCCAGATGATATTTTTGCAGCAGATGCTCAACTGATTCGTGCAAAAACATTAGCCATTACTCCACCTTTTACGGGTGACCTTGATGAAGATGCGTTCGACGCACTAGAATTAGAAAATACCCAAATTGATAATATCATGCCTGTTGGGTTTTTGGTTAATGAATACAATGCCTTTAATAAGAGTACGCCAGCTACTTCTACTTCTGAGCCGGTAAATGAAGCAAAGCCAGCTGAACCTACTCCAGCTGCTTCTCCGATCAATGCTGCAGAAAAGGGAGAAAAACCAAAAGCTGCTTCGACTTTAAATCCAGAAAAAGAAAGTGCAACTCCAGTTGAGGCAACTACTGGCACAGTAACTACCGCAAAACCAGAAGTTCCAAAGGAGGTGACTCCAGTCAAACCAGAAACTGGAACTACTGTAAATGTAACAGTTGCTCCAACTCAGCCGGCCGCTCCATCAGCCGAGCCAACGCCAACTGCTCCGGCTACTCAATCTACACCAACGACACCGCCTGCTGCATCGCCAATTAATGCTGAAGCTAAAAAAGAAGAAAAAGTTGGTGGAGTAAATAATACTTTTCTTACTAAATTATTAGGTAAGGAAAATGTAGAAAAACTTGCAAGTAATACGTCAACCTTAAATGAAAGTAATGCGAGTTCTGCTATAGAAAAATCAAAGGAAACTATACAGAGCACAACGTCGACTAACGAATTAAATAAAGAAACTAATACTTCTTCGGTCACTTCAACTACTTCAACTCTTAATCCAGCTGATGTCGCTAAAGCTAAGCCAAAGATGGACATGACGGCTCTTACTAGATTACTAGGTAAAGATAATGTAGATAAGCTTACAAATACTACTTCTGAAAAAATAAGCTCATCTGTTGTAAATGAAACAAAGAAGGTTGACGAAATAACAAAATCAGCTGAGTCCATTGCAGCCGGAGAAACTGGTAAAATTGGCGGAGTAACTGCCGAGCTTGGCGCACCGACTCTACCTAAAGAAACCAAGACTTCTACTGAAATTACAAAAACTGCACCTACTCTGCCTGCTGCTCCAAAACCTGCTGAGAAAAAAGCTGAATTGGAAAAAACTCAGCCCATGACTGCCTCTAAATCAGACGCAGTTAGTCTTACTGAAAGTAAAGAAACAAAGGGAGAAGCAGCAAGTGAAAGTATGGGACCTGCCTCCGCTGAACAAGGTGCGTCGGCAACGACAAATGTAGATTTTTCAGGAGTTGAATCTCGTCTTGCTCGAATCGAAATGCTCCTATCTGGACCACTTGACGTAAAAATTATTGAATCATGATAACTGACTATTCAGACCAACTAAAAAATGTGTATTTAAAGTATAATCAATTACATAACGAACTTTCAACTCTAGAAAAACTTGCACAGGATCTGTCAAACAAACAGACTATGTTAAGTCAAGAATTAGATGATAATCGAAAGACTGAGAAATTCTTAATAAATAAGATAGAAGAATCAATTAATCGAAAGATTACTCAAGAAGATCTTATGCAAATAATTAATATTAATGAATAAAGACAAACTCTACTTAATACTAATCAGTATTTTGTTGCTAACCACGTTAATTTTTGGTTACAAATGGTTCTATAGCGGTAACTCTGCATCAAAAGAAAGAGTTAAACAGCTTGAAACTGAATTTAAAGAACTAGAAGAAAAGAAGAAAGCTAGTGATGCTCGAATAAAATATTGGGAGACTCATTTTGCTGCACTGCAAGCAAAATCAGATTCTCTTAAAGCTGAAATTGATGCTCTTGAGAGAAAAACTAAAGTCGCGGAAGCTGAAGCTAAGAAATCAAAAGCACGATTTGAAGAATTAAGCAAAGAACTTGCTAAAACTCGTCATAATATCGAAGAGTTCAAAAAGAATCCTCCTAACCGAACTGGAGACCTTCTACTTGAATCTTTAAAAAATAAAACCAAATAAAATGAAAGTAAGCAAAATAGCAATATTCTTCCTATTTATTGTAACTCTATTTAGTTCTTCAAGCTTTGCGCAAACACTAGATTATCCAAGATATGAAGTAGATTCGCTTGGGCAAAAAGTTATAGTTATGACAATTGAACAAGCAATGAAATTAGATAATAATTCTGAACTCCTAACTCTATTTGAAAAATTAAATTCGCAATTAGGAGAGTATGATAGTGCCTGTATTAAAGTAATAAACGATAAAGAAAAAGTAATTAGCATACAAACGGTTGAAATTGCAAAATTAAAAGAATCATTAAACACAAAGGACGAGCAAATCGCTTCTTTACAGCATAGAATTGCAGAATATATTGTCAATGTTGGAATTTTACAAGATCAAGTAAAAAATAGAGAAGGCGTAATTTCCGAAAAGGACAAACAAATAAGAGGACTTAAAATTAAAATGATGGTCACTGGAATCGGCGGCGGTGCTGCAATTATTGGAGCGATTTTAGGTCTAATCTTCATACATTAAAAGAATAGTTAATAAATGAGACAAAGTAGATTTGTAAGTCTAAGTTCATATTGCATAGCTGAATATATGTTTGACCCATTAGGGTCATTGGATTTCTATACTGATTCGTTCGTATTACTCCAAAACAATCATGTAGATGCGCATCAAATTTTTAATATTGATGGCTCATACAGCTCAACAAAGAATATTCAGGATTTAACAGCCGTTCCTATTTCAAATAACACGTATGCATACTTAGATAGCGAAAAAACGCCAAACTATTTAGTATATGATTCAGAAATTACTCAAACTCCAATTTCTGGATACAATGTTGTGATGGACAAGGTAAGGTTTCATTTTGTTTCAGGTTTTGAGCTTGACAATTTTAAAGCCCTAATTCTTAGTGTTAAGCACACTGAAAATGATGGTAAAAACAATTTATTTGCCAGTATTTTACTTGCACCAGAAACGAGTGCGCAATTGATTAGTTACAATCCAAAACCTCTTTTCTTAAGTAATGCTCTATATGATCGATATATCGATATTTTAGTTCCATCAATTAAGAATATTAATGAGGAGTATAAAACTGCGCCAGTGCCTTCTGCGACCTTTGTTGCTGCAATCACACCAAACGCAGTAAACTCAACTGGATTCATTTATAATAACCAAATTTCAATCGGCTTAGCTGAATGCGGCAAGCGAAATACTCTGTATACAAATATTGGTCAGACGTATGATACTTTTGAGGTAAGCGAATATTATGAAGCCCCTCTTTCACAGAGTAACGAATTTGACAATGTCGGTGCGTATATTGATGAAGCAACAGATGGAGATTTTATTGAGTTCTATTTAACATTTAATGCTGGTTTTCCAGCAGATCTTATTGGAATCCTAAATGCTAGAAATCCTTCAGATGACTGGATTATCATTCACCAAATCAGCGTATTCGAACAAATTGGCACAAGTTTCAATAATACCTCAAGATTTGTATTCTTCCAAGAAGATAGGTTCGATGAACCGAATACATTTAGACCAGTGTTAAGAAATGCAAATGAAGCAGTAAGCATGTCAGTTGATTACCTTGCTCGATTAACTAATCGCCGTAATGGTGAACAAATTATTCGAGAAGCTTCTTTTTCGCTAGTGTCACCAAAGAAATACGGTAAGAAATTAATAACTATTCCTTTATTAGATAAACCGCAGTCTCAGAAAATCTACAATAAAATTATTAAGAAGAATTTTGAAGCAACCAAATTATTCATTGAACCGACCTTAAATCCATCAGGTTCACCAGTTAATCCAAACCAGGTAGCAACCGTTGTTCGGACTGAATACGTTCCAATTTTCTTCAATAATAGCAGTATTTCTATCTCAAATGTAAGTTCTTTAATGAAGGTTAAAGATTCAATGGAAGAAGTAATCTTTTCACAAGGAAAGCTTAGATTTATCCTTTCGCCGTTTGACAATATAATTAAGCTAAAGGTTTATACTACAAACAGTTCAAGTGATAAGATGACACTTGCTCCACTGGACTTAAATGTAAACTCAGCAAAATATCGCCTTGTTTTTGAAACGAATAGTGGAAAAGTCTCAGTCACTAACTTAAACGATGCCAAGATTGAAAACCTTTCTACTGGTGTACTTGGATTCAAGGTTTCTAAAAAGGATAGTAGCGCTGTTCTTGCGTCAACTACAAAAACAGTATATTTAGTTTCAGTAGGTCAAGATGGTACCGAAACCTTAATTTATACTGGAGAATGGAGAAAGCCGACTGAACAGGCTGATGTGGATGCGGCAATTGCTGCAGTAAAAGTAGAAGCCAACCAGGCTAGCCAGACACAGTCTATTCTTGCAGGAATCAAGCAAAATATTTCTATCTCCGAGGTGACAGGATTAGTTAAACCATTAACTGCTATTAAAACAACGGCAGTCGTTCCAATATCTAATAAATTTGGAGTAAGTAAACCAAAATCAGTATCTGTGAATTCGACTAACGCAGGGAATGGCGTATAATAGCAGTAAGAAATTACGAATATTTAAACAGGATAGCAGATAAATAAAATAAAATAAATCATTACGAAATGAATGAATTAGTGCAAAGAATACTAGGTGAGCTTAATAACAATCCAGCATTGCGTTCTCAACCTCTAGTAAAAATTCTAGCCGAGTCGACTACTAAATCTATTGAATTGGGTGAAAATCCAGCCCATATTTATAATGGTCTTAAAAGCGGTCTAGTTTCAATCAATGAAAGCCTTAATGATTCTAACTTAACGGCAATAATTCAAAACTTGGATACTGTTGCTAAAACACCAGAAGCAAAAGTTGAAAAAATTGCAAAAGCAGTAAATCTTAGCTCAAAAATTGATGCTATTAAAGAATCTAACGCTTATGCTAATCCTATTGTTAAAACAAAAGTTGATTCATTTAATGATACGTTAAATCGCGGAGCATTAGACTTTGCATTATGCGAATCATTTATCAAAACTTTCAGTCAATATGGATATGATTCAGTTATCAAAACTGCAGTAGAACAAGTTAATACTTATCTTTCTGAAAATCAATCTACTCTAGCAGTATTAAACACTATTTACAGAATGGATTCTATGGGATCTCCTATGTATGCTGGTGTAAGTTCAGACTTAAAAAACATGTTAATTACTGAAAGCTATAGTGCAGACGTTGTTAAAGTGAAATACGGAACATCTGTTCCACTAGTTACAGAATTAGTAAATACTTTAAGTATTATTGAATCTGCAAATACTGGAAACTTTACACTTGGTGAAGGTAACTACGATACTAAAGTAACTAATTTAATTACTCCAGCTTTAAAAACAGCAGACGGATTATTACTTTATACTGACAATCGTTTCTTATCAATTCGCGAGTCAAAAGGATTACTTGGAAACGAATCTAAAGTTCATGTAGACGGAGCATTTAAAATTGCTGATGTTGATCCTAATTATGTAAGAACAACATATGGTAATTTCTATGATGTGTGTGAAGCCTATGCAACATTAGGATTTGCAAAATCAGAAGACGGTCTTGGCGTAGAATCTAAGTCAATCAGAAACTTTACACTTGGTTTCAAATTAAACGAAGAAAAAGGAGTTGATCTTTATATTAATAATACTAAGATCGGAACGCCGGCTTCAGTTAACGTATCCGAAGCTCTTGCGCTAGAACCAAATATCACTAAAGCAAAAGTTGCTAAAATCGTTGAAAATACTAACTCTTTGTTCAATTTTGAATTTATTAAAGAGATTACAAATGAAAGAATATTAAGCGAAGCTACTTTAGTGAAATTAAATGACTCTTACTTTATTTGTGAAAAAGTAAATTCTGCAGATCGCGTTTGGAATCAAGTTAATGAATTTGAATTATATGAATTCTTTAAAAACAAATTCGGATATGATGTTAGCCCTATTTTCAAAACTAAAATCGAAGAATCAGTTGCTGGATTAAAGAAAATCGAAGAAAGTAAAAAGGTAATACTTACAGATATCACAAAACTTGAAGGATCAGTTACTAAATTAACAGAAGCAGTTAATGTATCTGGAATAGAAGTATCTGAAATTAAGAAACTAGAATCAATTAAAGAATCTATCGAAGCTACAATCAATAAACTTAAACAAGATTATATTGCTCTTGACCTTTCAAAAAAAAAGTAATTAGTCTAACTGAATCTAAAAGCAAATTTAACGTCGGAGACCCAGTTGAAGTAAAAGGAAAAATAGGTAAGGTAACTGCAGCTAATGGAATTACACAAGATTACTTGGTAATGATAGGATTTAAAAACGAACGGTATAAAGAGTCTGAATTAAGTAAACCTACACCAGCTAAAAAAGATACAAAGAAGAAAGATCTTACTCGAAAGAAGAGACCTAAGGAAAACTCAAATAATATTTCATAACACTAAGAAAAGGAGCATTTTGCTCCTTTTTTATTTTATTTGGCCCAGAATCTTAGTATAGTATTCCTAAACAAATTCATATACTATGACAAAAACTGTGAAAGTCGGGCCAATTCAACGCCGCAAAAATGACACTGCTATTACTGCAGTAATTCGTAAACAAGTTAACAAAATGAAGCTTGGAGACTTCTTTGAAATTTCTGGTGTTGATCCAGAAACTGTGCAAAATCTTCGTTCCACTCTTTCTTACTTTTCAAAGAAAGACGGCTTCCGAGTTAAAACAAAACATTCTGGCGGAAAATTGACTATTGACCGTGTTAGAAAATAATCAAAACTAATCCTGAGTCGACAGTACAATAATTAAACACTAAATTCAAAATATGGATACCAGAATAGACTTCAATACTGCAAAAAAGTTCGATCAAGTAGAATTAGTTGATTGGAAAACTAGATATGCAGACTTTAAATTTTACGTTAGAAAAGGCCTAAATGAGGTAAAATATAACGTTGGAACAAATGTTTCAAGAGGACCAAACAGTGGCGAGTATATTAAGCCATTTACTTCCAAGACCATGGGTCAGCCATTGAATATCAATGCAGTCCTTAACCAGTCAGATACCTGGTTAGATATCGGTGGCCACTTAGGCTTCTTTTCGATTCGTATGGCAAAACAGTTTCCTAACATCAAAAAGGTAATTTCCTATGAAGCTTTACCGCATAATGTAAGCTTTGCATTGGAAAATATCAAATTAAACAATGTTGAAGGAACTTGCGAGTTTGTACAAAAAGCCATCGTCCCAAATGAAGAAGAGTCAATTAGCTTCTTTATTTCTTCTGACTCTGGAAAACACTCAATCCTTCCTGTAAAAGGTCGTGAAAGTATTACTGTGCCTGCAATCAATATTAATGATGCAATTGCCCAAACTGGTGCAACTGCTATTAAAATGGACGTTGAAGGTGCTGAATACGAATTAATTAAGGCCGTAACTGACTGGTCAAATATCCGAGTAGTGGTAGTGGAATGGCACTTCAATGCTATGCGAACCATCACTAAGGACAAAAACTACCGAGTTACTCTTTTCCAAGAGATTATGGCAATCCTTGGCAAGAACTTCGACACTATTCGTCAATTGCCAAACGTTGAATACGGTAAAAACTTCATCACTCACTTTGTTGCTATCAAGACTGATGGTAAAGAGTCCGTATAATTTACTACAAGAAATATACCACGAGCATCCATGGAGGATGCTCGTGTGTTGTATCATGTTAAACTGTACTTCCCGCAAACAGGTGGATCAAGTACGAGAAAAGTTCTTTCGCAGATATCCAGATGCAGTAGAAGCAGAACGTGCAGATCCTACTGAAATGGCCGAAATTATTGCTCTTCTTGGATTTAAAAATAAACGTACTCAGACTATAATTCGTTTCTCGAGTGACTGGATGACCCTAGATTGGTCTGAACCTAATGAATTATATGGAATAGGTAAGTACGGACAAGATTCCTGGGAGATATTCCAGAAGGGCAACCTGAACGTTGTACCTACTGATGGCGTATTAGATACTTACTTGGCCTGGGCCAGAACCCAACTTCAAAAAACAATATAAGAATATATGAAATCACTATATGCATACTTTGGCTTATTGAATTTACATACGATTGATTCTCCAGGCCATTCACTTTATCAAATTGGTCTAATGGATTCACTTCGTCAAACTTTTGGAATTGACCAATTTGATTTTTTCTCATATTACCCAGAAGACTTACAAAAGACTCATAGTGAATCTGGTTCGCGAATGTATCCTGCATCGCCGATCGGCAACATATTTGAGCGATATAAAGATGAAATGGTTCACGATCATTTGATGTTAGATGAGACGCTCGCCAATATTACTGCCAAAAAATATAACCTGCTCTTTCTTAAAGCTAGATTTAGAAATCTTTCTACTTTACAGAAAAAATGGAAAGATGCTAAAGCATTTGAACTACTTATTGAAACTGCAATCCATGTCGGTTATACGAAAGATCAAATTATTATCCTAGATACTGACCTTTCTCTGCCAGATTCTTTTTCTAGAAGGTATGGTGCTTCAGTAACTATTAGGATTCCTTCAATAGATTTTCCAGGAATATCCAACCGTTTCTTATTAGACTGTGTTAGCGTTCATACCGCTAACTATATTAGAGATAGAAATACAGTTTTTTATGGAAATATTGATACTTCAAGTTATAAAAGCGGAAATTCAAAAAATGCAATTTTAGGAGAAGCTTTATCTTGGATCGCTAACTCTGAAAATAAGTTAATTATTATTAGCAAGCAGAAAGATTTAGACGAGTGGACTGATACTGCAGATGGAATTTTACGAAATAATCGCGGGACTATATGGAATGCACTAGAATCAAGTTTAGTAATGCTCAATATTACTAAGGACAAATATGATACTGTGCGCTTTATTCCAGCTAGAGTATATGAAGCAATGATCTTTGGCATGATTCCAGTCTCATATAATTTTAATTTCTTATGCGAAACATTTTCTTTTTCAAACATAGATGATTTAGTAGAAATTATTAAATATCTAAATGACTGTGAACCTGAAGATCAAAAGAAAGCATACATTCACTTTATCGATAATTATTGTAAATACATTAAAAGTTTAAACCAATGGAAATAGGGAAACTTGAAGAAAAAGCAATCCGAGTAATTGACAGCTGCACTAACGCTTCTCAAATCGATGCTGCAACTCGATACGTAGAATTATATTTTAAGAAAACTGGCAATCTGCCATACCTGAGATACTTAATCACTAAACTTGACGGACTAGCAAATTCTTTTTCTTAGCTGCATTTTCCTAATAAATAATATTATTAGGAAATAACGTAGTTTTTATGAGAAGAATTATTTTAATTGGTTTACTACTAAGTAGTTTAGCTGGGTATTCACAAACCTGCAACACCATCACTGCTTATGATTACATGGAAACCTGGAATTGGACAGGTGATTGGTGGATTCCTGCAGCGACGACTAATTTTTACACAAATGCATCAGTTAGTCCTAGTGCAAGCGCAGTTTTATATGGAACTGGCGGGGGAAGTAGTGCAAATGAAGCCGACTGGTATTCTATGCCAAACCAAACTGGACTAACTCTAAGTTCAGCATATCATTTTAAATTTAGACTTGGATCTTATCGATTTACTTCAACTAGTGCTACTAGAGGAGTAGACGTTGGTGATTTTATCGAAGTTCAACTGAGCACAAACGGTGGAGTTACCTATACTTCTGAAATCAGAGTCACTGGAAACAGCAATGCCTATTGGTCATATAATACAAATGGTACAATAAACAAAATCGCAAACGGCACCCTAACTACTTATTCACCAACTGGTGGAGGTGATCGTACCTTAACTGGAGACGGATACTCAGTAATAGATCTTACTCTTCCTTCTGGGATAACCCAATGCGCAGTTGATATTTACTGCAGAGCCAATGCTGCCGGTGAAGAGTGGTGGATCGACAATATAGAATTAATTGAATATTTTACATGCGCACCTCTTCCAATTGAACTTATTTACTTTACCGCACAGCCGGTCGGCTCGCGTGTCGTTTTAGATTGGACAACTGCTTCTGAACTTAATAATGACCATTTTATACTTGAACGATCAACTGATGCTTTGCGATGGACAGAAATAGGAAGAGTCGATGGAGTCGGCACCACTTCACAGCTTTCTACATATCATTTTATTGATGCTCACCCAAATATTGGCGCAAACTATTACCGACTTTCTCAAGTAGACTTTGATGGAACTCAAGAGTTTTTCAATTTAGTATATGCAGAAATTAGTGATCCACGAATAAACTGTAAATATTCATATTTCGATATAGCTGGACAGGAAGTAGATTATGATTTTGCTCCTCCTGGAATATATTTTAGGTTATGTGGTGAAACTATTGAAAAGATAATTAAGAACTAACCAATTCGGCTAAGATAAATAATAAGAAAGATTTCTTATAATGAAATATGTTTCACCTTATGGAAACACTCCAGAATCTGCACAATTAATTTGCGAATATTTTAAAGGCAATGAGCAAATATTTGCTAAAGTAGTAACTTTTGAAAACGTTGAATGGGAAAGCCGCATGTTAAATATTGCAGAGTCTGCAATTTCAGAAAAAGCATTAATTGATCTTCACTTTGATATGATTGTTAATGATGGTGCTCGTGCAATCACTAAATATTACAAAAACTTAATTTCTGGTAAAAATGATGTGCTTGAAAGAGCTAAAATCAAATTTACTAATCTTAATAGCCACCGAATCGACGAATCTGCCGATATCTTTAGACAGCGTGCAAAGAAGAGAATGACTAACATGCTTGCTGAATTGGACCTAAATACTATTAATTGGGCAACTAATCCTGGCGGAGCATTACAAACTCAATTAACGAATACTACTGGGCAAACTGTTCCTACTTCCGATCTTCAAAATCAATTAAAAGCTGCCCTAACTGGAGGTGCAAAACCTACCGTGACTGGAGCAATTGCTACTACACCGGAAGAATTTGATAAAGCCCTTGCTGGAGGAGAATATGCAGGTAAGAGTGAAGGAAGCACAATGGGGTTTTTGCATGAATTATGGAGTGCACTTACTGAGGGCGGATCTACTATTGGAGTTATTCACTTAATTTTAGATATAGTTGGAGTAGTCGGAGACATATTCGGGCCAGCAATACCAATTGGTTTAATGGCAGACGTACTGAACGCAATCATTTATTTTGTCAGAGCAGCGACTGCTCCAGAAGGAGAAAGCGGCAAGTTCTGGTTACTTGGTTCTATTTCATTAATTGCAGCATTCATATCTGGTGCAGGTGATGCCCTAAAATTACTTAAACCTGCTGCAAAATCTGCTGCTCCAGTAATGGAAGCCATTCTTAAAGGTGGATCTAAAGCAGGTGGTGAAGCTCTTGCAAAAGTATCAGCAAAAGAAGCTGGTCCAGTAATGAAATTATTACAATTTATTTCGAAAAATATTAGCGGAGTTTTAGGAAAAGCAAGTGGTCTTCTTGGAAAATTCTTTGATGGCTTTATTGCAAAATTAGTAGGGTGGATTCCATTTATTGGAAAACCTCTAAAAGGTTTCTTTGAATCAATTGGAACATCATTTGCCAAATATGGAGATAATTTAACAGGTTTTGCAAAAGAATATTCAGCTGCTGAAAAAGCAGCTATTGAAATTGGAGCAAAGGAAATTGATACTGGAGTAGAAACACTATTAAAGAACAGCAATCAGTCTTTAGTAATCGACGATGTTACTAAAATGGCAAAAATAGTTGACCAGGATGGTAAAGTAATAACGAAAGAATTTCCAGCCGACTGGTTGAAAAAGGACTTTGACAAAAAAGCAGCAGGTCTCTTCGGTAACGAAAAAGCAATTGCTAAATATTATTCAAATGTTGCCTCTTCAAATGCCGTAATGGCAGAAGGAATCGGTAAATACGTTATTAAGAAAGGTTGGAAAACAATCAAAGGTACAGGTAAACTTGCATTTTTCATAGGCAAACAAATTATCAAACTAATCAATAATGGAAAAGATTGGCAAGATCTAGGATACAAAAAAGAAGAAGTTGAATATCAGGGAAATTCATCATTAAAGAGCTGGATTCAAGATGAAATCCACAAGAAAAAAGAAGAAACGGGTGCAACTTATCTTCCAGCAATCGACCTTAACTCTGATCAACAGGAAGTATTCGATAATATTACAAACTATCAAAATAATTATGCTAAATTATTTGGGCAGCCAAGTATTATTCCAGTAATCTACAATAAGTATGGAAATACTGAAGATGAATTCAATGAATTTTTCGATGAAGTAAAAAAAGGTACAGTAAAACCAGAAGATTCAGACGAATCTAAAAAAGAAAGTGTGAAAGAATCTATTTCACACTTACGTTATATTATCCCTTATTCTAAATTTTAAAATTACTTCTTAATTCTCTTAAGAATATTTGCGATTGGTGCTTTAAATTCATCACCTTCACCAGTACAACCGGTCCAGTAAGCTTTTGCTAGAACTGAAATATCTCCACCTAATTCATCGTCTAGAACTGAGTATACAGTATCTTTCGCATCAATTTTTTGATATTCAACGCTTACTTCTTTTGCCATTTCTGGAGTTAATCCAGTAATTAGAAGCGCAATTGAACACTCTTCTTGGTCAGTAGTGTTTCCAAATAATCCGCTACCATTTTTAAGATCAAGTAGCATTGATGCGATATCTGATGCTCCTTGTTGTTTTGCATTTGCAATATATTTACTAGGGTCAGCTGCCATTGTATCATAATAACCCATTGCTTCTGCCCCTTTTGCAAACATTCCAGGTTCTTCTGCTCCATCTGGCGTTTCACCAGTGTTTGTGCCAATATCTCCAGCTTTTTTAGCTGCAAGAACTCCCATTGGAGTTAAATTAACTCCAGCAACGGTAAATAATTCAGTTGCTTTTGTCGGAGAAAGATATCCTGGTAAATTTGCAAATGATGTGTGAAATTCTGCACCTTTTAATGGTTGTAAAATAACACCAGTCGCATTTATTTCTTTAACCGTATGAGATACCATTTTTCCAGATCTAGCATATTCAATGGTTTTTCCTGCAGATTCTCCAATTTTTTCTAAAGCTGCGAGTTGGCGTGCTTTTTCTAATTTTGCAAATACTTTACTTAATCTAGTTATATCTGCAATAACTCCAACACTCTTTCCTAATGCGGCACTTGCCGTTGCCATACCGGTCACTCTTGCTAATTTACTAGCTTTAGAGGCAGCAGATGCAACTTCGGCTCCTTTTAAACCTGCGGTAAATGCCGCAGATCCTCCAAATGAAACTATCGTTAGCGCAACGTCTCCGAGTATACTCCAAATATTTAATCCTCTCAATACAGATGGTTCAATCTTGCGGCGATATAGATTACATGAAACTACTTCTCCATATCCACCAAATTCGTCTTCCATAAAGTCTTGGATAGACTTTCCATATTTAGACTTAAATATTTCATCTAGTTTATCAAAATACATTTGAGGATCTACACTTTTCTCTGCAGCAATTTGTGCAAATGCTCCAGCGAGTGATGCAATCGTTTCTTCATCAGTTCCTGCGTCACCAGCTGCATTTCCACCAAAGAAGCTACCAATTCCTCCAACGATACCTCGTTCAGTCCAATCAGTTCCTTCACCGCCAGCTTTTAGAATTGCAGCGGCTGCTTCCATATCAATGTCGCCCCATAAAAATTGTTCATTCATAATCCACATCATGAATTTAGGAGCAGTTTTATTAGACTTATCGACTTTTACAAAAAGTCGATCATCACCAACTATTCCAAAAGCAGTCTTATCTAAATCCGTAAGTTCGTACTCTCCATCCTCATAGGAATTAAAGTATTCTGCTAATTTAGCAAGAAGCTGGTCATTCTCTAAATAACCTTTAAGTCTTTCGTTAAGGTCTTCTGAAATAACTGCAGCTTGTTCATTGACTGCGCCTTGGTAATTGTTATAAAAATCTTGATATTTTCTATCTAGAAACATATTTGTTTATATTATTTTATGTAGTTTGAGTTGGTTGTGCGGCAGGTTGAGTAAACGAAGTTTTTAAATTTTCCAAACCTTTAATAAACGCTGCTTGATTTGCTTGACTTAAACCCTGTGCTTGAGTCGCCGTTCCTTCTGTACCTGTTGCAGCCGGTGTTGCTGCACCAAAAATAGACTTTCCATCTTTATAGAAAAGCATATTTCTAAGATTTTCTGGAGTCAATTCAGTTGATGCATATTTACTATCATATTCATCTAGGATTTTTTTTCTAAATGCATCATCCGTAAACATTTTCTCAAGAAAAGATTTATCTGCAGTATTTGTGATCTCCGAATCATAGAAAAGAGGAGCTCCAGTAGCAGTAGATACTTTTGTATCTTTTGATTGAGCATCATCTAATGTAGTTGCCCACATTACTTTTTTATTAGCGGCATCATATGATACTGTACCATTTGGATCGCTTCCGTCTTTGGTTTTTGCAATTATCGTACCGTCTTGTGCAAATTCCATAAGATATAACTTACTATTTGCACGCATAGTATACGCAAACTTTCTACCTTTATCAGGTTTAGTTTCCTTGTTTTCAGTAGGCTTAGCTTCTTCCTTTTCAGGTTGAGGATCTGGCAAAGTGGCTGCAGCTGCAGTTTGGGTAAGATCCGCGATAATTTGTTGAGACAGGGTCGAAAGAGCTGCAAAACTTGGAGCATCAATAAACTCAGAGGTCAACGACACATTTGGATATTTCGATTTGCCTTCTGCATCCATTCTATCCAAGATTTCAAATTGAATCTTTTGTTTAGTACGACCAAATATCTCACCATCTTTTAATACTGTGTATACGATAAACTTTGCTTTAAAGAAAGTTGGAGTAAGTTGTCCAATCTTTTGAGTAAATTGGTTTTCGTCATTAAAGTAAGCTTTAATTGCGGTAAGTCCAATCGTTGTGATTTTACCAGCATTGTCAATTATATCTAAATCGTTAATAATTTTCATCACGAATTTAGTATTTGACTGAACACTATATGTAATTTTATGCTTTTTGCCAGAAGAATCAACCATTACGTCTTTGCCTCTAGCCTCTGCCTCAGTTAATGAGGACCATGTGTCGAACGACTTAATCATGAAAAGTATTTTATTTTATTTATTCTCACGATAAATAATAAAAAGACTATTCAGGTGAAACTAAAGAAATTTAATGAATATGCAGCATTTTATTCAAAGGACCCAAAGAACTTTGAAAAAAAGGTATGTTTTGCTTGTTCAGAAGGCACAGTACCTGATGTGTTTACTCACGTAAACGATTCAGCCGACTCAAAATTTACAAATACAGATGTCCCGGTTATACTATGGAATAATTTTAACTTTCAAAAATCTCCTCTCAACGAGAGCTCAACTTTTCTTTTTAATTCAAAAGGCCTTCCGCAGTTCGAAGAAGTATCTTCAAAACTTAAAGGGGCAGACTTCTTGCCAAAATCGACTAACGAACGGTCACAAGTCAAAGGGTTAAAGTTTCCTATCTTTGGTGTAGACGGAAAAAACAAGACAGAGTTTAAAACATATGGTAAATTTAAAAAGGGAGAAGAGAGGTTTCCTACATTTACCGAAAAGATCGTTCCTCAAACTAAATTTAACGTAATTGCATTTAAAGGAGAACCTATCCATATTCAAGAGAAAATTAATAAACTTGGATTTGATGTTGACTCTGCAAGATTCAAATACTCAAATTCTGTAAAAAATATAACAGAATCACTAAATGCCGAGTATCCATTGGATTTCTATCATGTTGAACTATTAGAATCAAATGGTAAATTATATCTTAACTCTCTTGATACTTCGATAAACCTAAGTCCTTCACAAAGTATAAAAATGTATGAAAAAGCATACGAAGAATATTTTGCGGCTCACTTGCCAGGATGGTTTAAGAAGCAGATATTTGAGTCTCATGTAAAGCCTTATTATGTAAAGCGATATTATGATGCGGCTTTAATTAAACCAAACCACTCAATAGATTTTAAAAAATATTTAGACTAGTGATTATAATTAATTGTACTAACCGAAAGATTGAGACATGTCTTAAAGAGTACAGGCAAAAGACTGATAAGATCGCTCAGACTCAAGAACTTAGGGATCGTAAAACATATGAACCGCCTTCTCAAAGGAAGAGAAAACAAAAGAACTTTGCAAAATACAAACAAAAAAAGTATGGGAATGCTTAACTTCAATCAATATCTAAAAGAAAATTCAAAGGCTAGCCACGATGCAGCTGGGGTTGCAATAATCTATAATAATAAAATACTCTTAATTCATCCGACCAACGCTTCATGGAAAAGGGGTACTTGTGGAATTCCTAAGGGTGGAATTGAACCTGGAGAAGATCTTATGGAGGCAGCATTGCGCGAATTAAGGGAAGAAACTGGAATAATATTACAACCTGAACAATTGGATCCTTCTTCAGAATCTGTACATATTTCTCGAAAAAATGTAGAATGGATGCTATTCTATTTTATATGTAAAATAACCGATCTTTCAGAAATAGGTTTAGACTCAGAACGATTACCGAATGATATGTTACAACTTGAAGAAATTGACTGGGGAAAATTTGTTACTGCAGAAGAGGCCTATCCAATAATGACTAGGGCACAACTAATTATTTTAGACCGACATTTAACTCTTGATCAAAATAAATAAAAGAAAAAGAGCGTAGATGACATATCTTTTAAATTACTCAAACTGGCAAAAATTACATGAAGCAGCAAATGGAGAACTTCCGACTGCTGATCTTGAGTCTATTCCAGTATTACCGACTGAATCTGGTGAACGTCACTCTTTAAATCCGATTGCAGCAGAAGCCTATTCAAAAATGGTAGCTGCAGCAAACGCTGATGGAATTGACTGGGGAATCACAGATTCATATCGCCCATTAGAAGTCCAAAAGCGATTAG
>Ga0114981_10000065_pt1 | contig 57166 bp, 30 predicted proteins | sample S_140806_MF_Meta_FD_87028 | JGI IMG/M metagenome (GOLD analysis project Ga0114981, IMG submission 87028) | Freshwater microbial communities from Lake Simoncouche, Canada to study carbon cycling - S_140806_MF_MetaG | ecosystem: Environmental > Aquatic > Freshwater > Lake | place: Lake...
AACCAGCACAACCAGCACAACCAACCCAACCGGCGCAACCAGCACAGCTATCCAGTTTGGTGAGCTGGCAACACCACTTTATGTCGACAGATGAAGACAGTGACTAGACAGCGACTAATACAAATTTAAAAGTGTCTTGAAAAAAGCCAAACCAGTTGGTCGATTGGTTTGGTTTGGTGGTTTGTTTTGGTTGATTGGTTTGATTGGTTGATTGGTTGATTGGTTGATTAGTTGGTTTAAAAATTCCAACTGTCTCTGTCAAGCTAAACCAGTTTCGGTGTAGTTGAAATGGTCAAACCTGTCAAGTCTGGTCGAATTGGTCGAAATGGTCGAAATGGTCCACATGGTCACAATGTTCCGACTGAATCTGTTCGGATTGGCAGATCCAAGATGGCCAAGCTTGCCAAGCTAGCCCAGCATGCCAATTCGGCCGATTCGGCCAATTTGGCCAATTTGGCCAAATCTGGAAAAAATGGAAAAGTCAAGTCCGACACTCTGCCTGCCAAGATTCTGGTCGGCAGTGTGTCGCGCACCAAGTCGGTGCAGCAAACATGTGTCAACCTGAAAAATGCTGCCAAGCAAATGCACGAAGCCAACACCCAGCTGTGCATGACGCCGTTCTGCCACCACAAGCCGCGGCTGATCATGGACATTGTGCACGGCATGTGCCTGCTGGCCGTGCTGGGCACTGCTATTTGGAACGTCGTGCTGACCATCCAGGGCAACGCCACCATAAAAGCCATGATTCCGATTTTCATCACGTCGTTCTTTGCAGTGCTGTTTGTCATTCCCTCGCAGATCTGCGGCGCGCTGCACGCCAGGTCGGTTGCCTCGTGGCTGTCGCTGACTGGCAGCATCGTCACATCGATCATTACTGGCATTCTGGTCGGCTACTTGCTGTGCGACCCAGCCTACCAAAACAGGTCGCTGGTTGGCGCCAAACCTAGCAACCTGCCAGGCCAAACTGACCAAACTCCAACCAACTGTTTACCAACCGACCAAATTCAACCAAACCAACCAAACCAACCAAACCAGCCAGTGTTTCTACCACGCGTGGGTCTGATCAGCCGCTAATACAGTACCAAATTTACTTTCTGGACTTGGATTTGCTCGATCCGACTGACTTGGACAGGCCTGGCTTGGTGTACTCCATGGTGAGCAACTTGCCGCCTGGCTTGCCCAGCATGACCAGCGCGACGATGCCCACCACCACAGCCCACAGCTGACCCACAACTGGCACAAACAGCGGAATGAAAATTGTGCACCACCACAGCCACGACTGGCGACCACCGCAATGACCCATGCGCACCAGCCCGGCAATCCAAACTGCCAGAACTGCCAGCAACACAATCACAAACACCACTGCGCCTGCCACACCCATGTCGGTGACCCACACCGGCCATTGCGTGCCGCCTGGGCCCAGTGGGTTGTTGAAATCAATGTCGCCATACTGGACCACTTTGCCTGGCTTGTGAGCATACGACATGTTGGTTTGGTTTTGTACAGACTGGTTGGTTGGTTGGTTGGTTTGGTTGGTTGGTTGGATGAATAGATCAACTGTCGATTTTTGTGAGGCATGCAAATCTTTACTTTCTATGTACTAACTGTTTGGTCCAAATGGTTCAAATGGTCACACTGGTCGTAATGGTTCAGTGTCAACCGACCAGTTTGGTTGCAATAAAAAAATCATACACATTATACCAAATATACCCGTGACGGGATTCGAACCCGCAACCTGCCGATTACTGCTAAGCATAGAAGTCGACCGCGCTAGCCAGTTGCGCCACACAGGTGTATTGGTTTAGGGTTATGCGGTTCGTGTTGGTTGACAACCAACCAACCAACCAACCAACATACCACCAAACTGCATTGGTGCATTGCCATTCTAAATCATGCGTGGTATTTTGCCAAATTGTATACATTATTAAAAAATTGGCACTTTGCTGTCGAATCATGGCCAATTCAAACAACGATACGCATGCCTTGAACAGTTTGCAAAGTTGGGACAGTTTGGACAGTTTAACCGATCCACCCAACTCACCTGGTCATTTGGGTGCAATACATGCCATTACGGCTGGTCCACACAGTCCTAACGATTCAACCAAATTTCCATCAAGCATAGTCATTCCAGAAGTTCAGATTGCAAACTACAACGCCGACATGGTTAAGCTGGCTATTCAAGCCCGACGAGCTCGCCGAGGTCAATCTGTGCAAACTGGCCAATCTGTGCAAACCAGATAGTCTGGCACAACGAGTTGACTTGGTCAATTTTGTGACGCGACGACAAAACAGTGTGGCAAGCAAAAACCTGTTTCGCACGTGTTTGACTCGCAACTTGCATACACAACGAGCAGGTTACATGGTCGCGGGTCGTTTTGGACGACATATGTTGTTGAATATAATACATGAAATATGTGTACACATGGTAAAGAGTTTGTGCATCATTTGCAAGTTGTAAACAAAAGGGTGTATGCAAGTTGCCTACTGCGCATTCATACACACCTGTTCGTATACAAAACAAGGTGTGTTTGCTTTGTGTGGTACATGTTCATGTTGGGGTGCAGACATGATGGCTTGACATTGGATGGTTGTCAAACGTACAAACAGGTGTTGTTTGCAAAACAGTACAAATTATTATTTTTAAACACCAACACCAACAACAATTTACAGCGAGTTGTTGGACTGAGTGTAGCGGTAGCCCGCAATGCCGCCCTTGTAGGTCAGCAAGTTGTAGTTCCACAGGATAAACTCCATGTCCAGTTGGGCCGTCGCACTGCCGGCAGGGTTGCCAGCTGTCGCGCTGGCTGTCGACCACAAGCTGGCGGGATGCGTCGCAGTAACCTGGGAGTTGGTGGTGCGAGAAAAGTTGAGGTAACCAATCGCCTGCACTGGCCCGCGCGAGTTGGCACGCGTTCCAAAGTTGAAGGCATACACACGCCGACCCGCGTCCAGCACATTGGAGTGGTGGGCATATGGCTGCACCATGCGGTAAAACGACTCGTCGGACTGGGCATACAGGGTGGCACCGTTGGTGGACAGTTCCAAGGTGTTGATAGCCGGGAAAGTCGTTCCACGCACAAGATCATACGTGCCACCGGCCGAGAAGTAGTCGTTGGCCAACAAGTTGTTTTTGTAGGTTGGCACCACATACATGACAGACGAAGCATTCTGGAAAGTGTCTGTGCGGTACGTTTGGGACGTTTGGCCACCCGATGCAGAAAGTTTGACACGTTGGCAAGCCTCAACTGTCTGGCTAAACGAGTTGCTGGCAAACGCAGTGCGCTCCTCAGGGCCCAAGAAAAACACGCGCGACACAACCGACACTGGGAAGTCGGTCTGCGCAAGCGCGTTGGTCGCCGTTGCAGTTTGGACCGTCGTCCCAACTTGAGCAGAAGAGGTAACCATGTCGCGCCCACGTGCATACGCGGCGGTCATCGACCCCTCGTTGGTGCGTTTCAACGTGTACACTTGAATGTCCGCTTCAATATTACCCGTCCCGCCGGATAGCGCGGCAGCGAGTTGCGCACCCGGAAACGGGTAAACGACAGCACTTGGCGACGAGACGTCCAACACTGCATTCATAAAAACACCCGACGTCCCGCCTCCGCCGTTCGCACCAGCTCCTGAATAGTTGCAAATCAAAGACGAAAACGTCTCGAACTCAGCTTCAATGATAAGGTTGTTGTACATGTTGCTAATCAGAGGCGCACCCATCGACGGTGCCCGGCAGAACGAAAAGATCAATGGACAGTACTTGACCTGAAAGCTCATCGACGCGGCTTTGAGCTCCTTGTTTTTGTTGCCAGTATCTTGTGCCAAACCGCACATGTCAAACGGAACACCAATGCTGCCACTGTTCAGCAAAATCCAAGTGTACAGCGCGTACTTGTCGTGGCGGTCCATGCGCTGGCCACCAACCTTGTACTCCACGCCTTTCACGGCCGCAAGTGCCACACCATCCGTGTAGTACGGCTGACCTTCGCACCGACGCAAAAACGTGGGTGAGGATGAAGCATCCGCCGCTCTGAAAAACCCTTCGCTGATGCAGGTTGACACAGTCGAGGCTGCTGCGGCATAGTACTGTGGACAAATGTCGTCGTGCAAAACTTCAATTGGCAAAGCCCCGGCATACTGAAAGTTGCCGATACCGGGCAGCTCGTATCTGAACAGCGTCATCTCGTGAATGTCGCAGTTGCGGGACGCCGTGTAGGTCAGCGTCTCACCCAGATAGGATGCAGCACCCTTGTCAAAGTTCTCAAAGAACCATGCCATGCCAAAGCTGGTGAAGCGAACAGACGTGTAGCGGAAAGCAGTGGCGTCCGGGTCGCCCGACAGATAGTCGGCCATGTTGCCGCCAGCATGAAGCTGCAGCACGGCGCCGTTGGCGACCGTGAAGGTAGTTTGGCCAACTGCCATGTTGTAGTCAGAAAATCAAGTCTGGATCGATTAGATTAGTTCGGTTAGTCTGGTTGGATTGCGAACCAGCTTGTTTTTACTAAAATGTGTTTCTTTTGTGCACAGTTAGCAAAGCCTATATGTGGATGGTCTATCCAGGATCAACAACCAAACAAACAACCAAACAATCAGCGAAACCTGTTCAAACTGCTTGTCCAGACTGGTTGTTTTTAGTTAATGCGACAAATGTTGTAAAAAGCTATTTGTGCAGTTAGATGCTTGCCAAGAAAACAAAGCAGTCAAACCAACCCAACCAAACTAGCCAAACAAACCAGCTAAACCAGCCAAACCAGCTAAACCAGCAAAAATGTGCGTTTGCGTTAACCGAGCATCATATGACATTATAATTTTGATTTTAAAACCAGACAGCCAACCATCCGAACCATCCAACCATCCATCCAACTATCCAAACTATCCAAGCAAACCATCATGTCGACCCACTTGGACAATTCTGGATCATCTGGCTTGGTCGCTCAGCAAGCCGAGCAAGCCGAGAAAGCTGAGCAAACTGTGCAAGCAACAACAAACAAAACTACCAAACCAACCAAACCAGCCAAAATAGAAACCAAAACCAAACCAGCCAAGCCAGCCCAAACCAAACCAGTCAAACCAGCCAAAACCAAAACAGCAAAACCAGCAAAAAAGGCCAAGTCGCTGCGATCAGGCAAGACGCGCAAAGCCAAGTCGACATGTCACAACATAGGTGTGATTTTGTCGGAAAGCGACTCGGACGAACCAGATGAGGATGATTTGAAGTGGATTGTCAAGTCGGACCAGTCCGTGCAGTCAGAGCAGTCAGACAGTTCCGACTCGGACGACTGGAAATCCTGCGACATCACGTCGGACGACGAAGATTACGAGTTGGAGTCGGATACCGACAGATCCAGCCGAGCCAGCAGCCACGACTCGTACGATGACGACGACGACTTTGATCCTGACATGGACAAATTAAACAATCCAAACGATCCAAACAATCCAAACGATCCCAACCATCCAAGCGATCAAAGCAGTCTGTCGGACCAAGACACACTGGACACACTTGACACGCCAGTGTTTGTCATTCCTCAGCGCCAACCTGGCAAGCGAGTGATTAAACCAGTCGTCAAGGATCCAATTTACCCAGCCGACTGGTTTGACATTAAAACTGTCGAAAAGCACAAAGACGACGACATTGAAACAGATCCCGACGAAGAGTACAGTGATACCAGCCTGGCAAGCCAAACAAGCCAAACAAGCCAGACTGGGCAGACTGGTCACAAATCGAAAACTAGAAAAACCAAATCATCAAAATCTGCCAAATCGACCAAATCGACCAAATCAACCAAACCAACCAAATCATCAAAACCAACCAAATCATCAAAATCATCAAAATCATCCAAAACTACCAAATCTACCAAGTCGTGTAGTCCTGTTGGTGCAACTGAACGCAACGAATCCAATGAAACCGACCAAACCAACAAATCCAATGCCGACACGTGTCAAACCGACCAAACCGACCAAACCAACCAGATATTGCCAAACTGCGCAAACCAACCAAACTGCGCAAACAAACCAAGCGAACCAAACGAACCAGACGAACCAAACCATGCTAAAAAGCGCAAAGCTCAACAAACTGAACAAACAGAACCATCCGACAATACAAACTTGTGCAAGCACGCAAAGCCGACCAACAGTTGATCTGGCTTGCCTGGCTTGTCTGGCTTGTCTGGCTTGTCTGGCTTGTCTGGCTTGTCTGGTTAGATTCGGAATTGGGTTTTGTGTTTGTGGTGTTTGTGGTGTTTGTGGTGGTTGTGGTGGTTGTGGTGGTTGTGGTGGTTGTGGTGGTTGTGGTTGTTGTGGTTGTTGTGTCTGACATTTGAATGAACAATTTTTCGAAACGACAGTTCAGGTGAAGCGCATGGTTCTGACGATGCATCAATGGTGTGTTTGGCAAGGCTAGTATGTTTGGTTTGGTTGGTTTGGTTGGTTTGGTTGGTATGGTTGGTATGGTTGGTTTGGTTGGTATGGTTGGCAGGGTTAGTATGATCCTGACAATCAAAATACAAATCCGAGTCGGAATCGTATGGGTGTTGGTCAGTTTGGTCAGTCAATTGTGGCAAAGCGGTGTGCATTGTTGGCGAGCTTGGCATGGTTGGAATGTTTGGAATGGTTGGCATGGTTGTTGGTGGTACTGGTGGTCTACAACACACAAACAGGCTGCCAACAAACGACATTTCAGTCTGGCTGGTCTGGCTGTGCACCAAGTTGTGAAAAAATGTCAGACAACGATAGACTGTTGAAACGTCAAAGTGTGTTGCAAGGAACCTGCGCATGACAGCAATGCAAACAGCCTCGTCGCGGCGATTGGACCTGACATGGCGTGCAAACTTGACAAGCGCTTTTCGTATGCTGTACAACATTGTGGCTGGCTATCCATACATACATACATACCTGACCACCTATCTGGGCTATCTGCTATCTGTAAACAGTTGCGACCATGCTTTGCATAGTTTGCATAGGTCGCATAGTGGTGACCTTTTTAGTTGTGTTGTAAATAATCAAATCTGTCTATTTCTATGTCATGTAACTAAACTTGTGAAACGCACATTTACCAACAAACCAAACAAACCAGACAGACCAAACAAACCAAACAAACCAAACAAACCAAACAAACCAGACAGACCAAACAAACCAAACAAACCAGACAGACCAAACAAACCAACCAAACCAAACAAACCAAACAAACCAAACAAACCAGACAGACCAAACTTTTGGTTGTCCAACATATCATGACTCGATTTTAAAACATTGTTAGCAATTGCTTTTGGTTTCCAACTGTCCAAATGTTTCAAGTTGTCGTCAAAGAAGACCCGACCAATTTGGTCGAGTTCTCGCCAACTTTCGACAGCTTGGACGATGCAGTCGCACACTACCACACTCTGCTCGACCAAATCGGCGACGCAGAGTATCACGATCCGCAGCGTTACTCGGCACAGTTTGACTTTGGTCAGCACGGTCCAACGGTGTCGCTCGTGCACCACCAGTTGAAAGCTGAACTGGACGCACTGGACCCAGACGGCGTCGGCAAAACTCAACACTGGTATGCATGCCATTGCAGGCCTTTGATTTCAAAGTTTACTGTCGAGCGATACCCGCAGCCTGCCAAGCCTGGCAATCCTGCCCAGCCTGGCAGTCCTGCCAAGCCTGCCCAGCCTGCCCAGCCTGCCAAGCCTGCAAAAATGCGAAAGTCTCGGCAAGTCAGCCATACAAAGCTTTATGCTCCCAAACCAGCTGTCCAAGCCAAAACGACCAACCAGGCTAGCTAGCTAGCCTAGTTGACCTAGTTGGCCCAGTTTTGACGTATTGGTTTGGTATTATGGTAGACTGGCCGGTTTGGTTAGACTGTATGTTATACTTGCAGAATCTGCATTTCACGCGCTAGTCTGATAGTGTGTGTACTGTCGAGCTGCTCAACCAGCCAGCCTTCACCGACCGACGCTATGTTGTTTGAATACAACTCGGCCAAGTCTTGCCAGTGCAGTTTCGACTGCTTTAGCCGACTTGGCTGGTTGGATATATCCTTGATGGTCGCAATTGCCAACACGTTGCAAAACATAGAACAAGCACGCCAGCGCCTGCCTCTGCCCAGCAAATTTTTGTGTGTCGGGTTCTTGGACATTTTGACTGCCACAAATCGTAAGTTGTCCAATTGCTGGTCAGTTTCGTCATTAAACTCGTCGCACAGCGAATACTTGGGATGATTGATTGCTGTTTGAAACAGCTTCAAGACACGCGCTTGGAACGCTGGATCATGTGGTTGGTTGGTTTGGCTGGTTTGGTTGGTTTGGTTTGCCAAAATGCCATACGAAAAAATCAGCCACACCTCTTGGCCGACACGCAAAGCTGGTCCAGATGTGCTTTGCCATCGCGGATTATGCACACTATGATGCAAGTTGCTGCGGAGAGAATGCACATTGTTGTTGACCAAACGAATGCACAGTTTGTCATTCATGTCGCAATAATATAAAGTTTTGGTCAAGAACGGCTCATTTGGTAGCACAGCTGTGACCAACGTTTCACAGTGTGTGTTTAGTCGGCGGGTCGACAAAACTGAAATATCTGACACAAATGTGTCTAGGAAATTCACTGCTTTGGCGAGCTGGCGCTTGCCTGGCAAATGTTCGACAATCAACCACAAGATGCTCGACGACTTGGTCTGATTGGTTGGACTGGTCGGACTGGTTCGTTTGGATGAACTGGCAACTTGACTCGACATGACTTGGCGATTCACGCGCCTGTGCTGACCAACTTCGACCCGACTGACCTCGCCCTGACTGACCCGACTGACCTGATTAGTCTGACCGATTTTGCGCTTCATGTTTGGACTCTTTGTTGTAACATGACATTTTTTTACCAAAATAGTTTGATGTTTGCATTACACATCACCGCCTGGCCAGCATAGCTGGCTCACCGGCCGACAGCATGTCACACGACAGGCTTGCCCAGCCAGCTTGCCGGACAAAAAGACCTTGCAAAGAATCTGTCGACTTTTTGGGTTTGCTCGGACTGGGATTGGTAAGCAAAGACGTTCTTCCATGTTTCTTGGTTGGAAGGACCGTCGTAGCCAGGCCAACCTGGCGGAAACCTGTGTTGGTTTTGATCGCAAAACAGCACGCCCAGCCAGTTGCTGTCGTTGACCACAGCCAGCGTCCAGCTAAGCTCGACAAACACTTTTTGCGACGCAAGCTCGGCGATTTCTCGCAACGAGTCCTCGTCGTAAGCTGCGCCAGAGACAACAAAGCCACACGCCTGGTTGCTTCGAGGTCTGGCGCAGATCAAGTTGTACGGCCTGGGATCCAGCGGCAAGCCGCGCTTAAAGTCGACTACATGCATGTGGTCTTGCTTGACCGATTCTACCAGCTTGCAAGAGCCACCAAATGTGCCGCCCGGGCTGGTTACACAAAACGGCTGGTCGCACACGATTTTGGTGATGACGTCCAGGTGTGCCTCGCGGAGATCCAGCAAGCGCTCGAAATATTGGGTATTGTTGGGCAACTTTTGGTTGCACATCTGGCAACATTGTTGAATTGCCGGGACGGCCAGCTGTCTTTCGACAATGGCACACAGATTGTTGAACACTGCATAGTCGCCTACTTTCAGCAGCTCGAAGCAGCCGGGCATAATGATTTGCTGGTTTGCTGGTTTGCTGGTTTGCTGGCTTGCACCACCGGGTTTGGTTATACCGGGTTGGTTTGCTGGTTTGCTAGTTTGGTGGTTAGCCGGTGGGCCGGCAAATTGTATTTACACAAACATATGTTGACTAGCGATTTGTATTTTTTGCAACGTATGTTGGGTAGTTGGTTAGTTTGCTATGTGTTTGGCACTTGCAAACTAACCAACTATCCAACATATGTTGCAAAAAATACAAATCGCTAGTCAACATATGTTTGTGTAAATATAATTTGCCAGCCAACCGACCAACCTGGTGGCGCAAACAAACAACCAACCTGGTGGCGCAACCAACCGTCCAACCAACCTGGTGGCGCAAACAACCAACCAAACAACCAACCAACCAACCAACCAACCAACCAAACAAACAACCAAACAAACAACCAAACAACCAAACAACCAAACAAAAAAACAAACAAACAAACAAACACTAACAATGTCAGGCCAAGCTCATGGATCGTCCAAGCGCAAGATCGGGCAGACTGATCAAACCAACAGTCACGCCAAGTCTAGCTCGCTGGGTTTCGAAACGTTGCTCAACGTGGCGTCGTTGTTGCGGGCTGGCCGAAGTGACGCAACTGATACAAGCAAGCAATCCAGGCCAGACCCGTCCATCCAAACTGACCAAACCAAGCAAGCCGAGCACAACCGTCAACGTGCCGACGACTTTATCAGATCGGTCATGACCCAACTGAATCAGCCAGCCGTCCAACTGAACCAAACTGACCAGACTGGGCAAACCAAGCAGACCAAACAGACCCAACGTGCCGATCAGCCAACCAAACAAACCAAACATGACGATCAGCCAACCAAACAGGCAGACCAGGCAGAACAAACCGGTCGGGCAGCACAGACCGCACAGACCACACAGGCAGGACAGGCAGGACAGGCAGGACAGGTCGGACAGACCGCACAGACCAAACAGGCAGGACATGCAGCACAGGCCGCACAGGCCGCACAGGCAGGCCAGACCAGTCACACTACATTGCCTTTGAAGAGTTTTATTGACCAGCTTAACCAGCCCAGCCAGTCCAACCAGTCCAACCGGCTTGACCGGGTTGACAAAGCACGCAAGGCTTTTGATTTTGTTGCTTGTTCGGCTGCTGCGGTTTTGCGCATCAAAGACACTCTGGCCAAGGTGGTTGGTGCGATGGCTGGTCATTATAACTGCGAGGTCCAGACAGTCTACGCCACCGACACGCACGACCAGCAACTTGCCAAGATTTACGAAAACGAGTTGGTGCACTGCCAAAAAGCATACCTCAGTGCATACAATGCATTCATCGACGCATGCCAGACCATGTGCGACGACCACTACCGCCTCACCAACACTGTGTTGAAGCGTAGCAAGTACGACGCGTTTGCTGACATTTATGAGGCTCTTCAAAACAAACACATTACGCCTAGCCAGGCCATTCAAAAGCTGATTGATATGGCGAGCAAGTTTGCCTCGATGATTGGCATGTCCCACGACCAAGTGCTCGACTTTTTGATGGATGGTGAAGTTGGTGTGATCCATGGAACTGATTCAACCAAATCTAGCCAGTCTGGCATGATGGGCTTGCTGGGCAGTTTGGGCAGTTTGGGCAGTTTGGGCAGTGCGAGCAGCCTGCTGCGCATGCTGCACGTGTTGTGAGCTGTGAGTGCTGTGAGCAAACAACCATCAACCATCAACCTTGCAAACGATGCATTGTGGTGTTGTGGTGGTGTGTTGTGGTGTGGTGGTGTTGTGGTGGTGGTTGAATCATTGAATTACAAGTTAAAACAGTTTTAGGCATATTATTAATTACATCAACCGCTTTACAATGGTGCGCAGAATAAAGGCAATGCACACCAACACCATGGCAATAATGGCCATGGTGCGCGACTGGTTGGTCGAGTCGACCAAAATGTCAGTTTCCTTGTTGAGCAACACCGTGTCTGGACTTGGCTTGGCGTCTTGCTGCGACACATCGTTCAGCAAAACTTTGACTGGCGTGCTGGCAATGGCGTAAAAGGCCAGTGTGTAGGCAGCCACATCCAGCAACTCGACGACGATTTCAATCGCCAGGAACTTGTCGATTTTAAACTTGCCAATCTTGCCAGTCTTGGCAGTTTTGCTAGTCTTTGCAGTACTACCAGTGTTGCCAACAACTGGCACTGTTTTGCCAACAACTGGCACTGTTTTGACAGACTTGGCAAGTTTCGGCATGGTCAAACAGTCGTACAGTTGTGCTGGCACAGTTGTACGTTTTTATACGTTATATTTATTTCATGCAAGTCAGTATCTGGTCTAGCCTAGTAACTAAATGAGGCGTTCAACCATGTTGCATCGTGCAGACCATCATCATCATCATCATCATCATCATCATCATCATCCTGGTCCTGGTCCTGGTCCTGGTCATCTGCCATGCCGTATTCATGCTGGACATGCTGGACATGTTGGACATGCTGGACACGATCGACACGCGCCTTGAATGCCAGCATGGTGGCTTGCCAACACGACTGAACCGACCGAACTGGGCCGACTGACCGAACTGGTAGTCCAAACCAGTTGGTAGTCGAGTTGGTCTGACCAGTCGGGCCGACTGGGCTTGGCCTGCTGAACAGCGCCATGTATGCTGTGGCTGCCACTTGAAAGTCTTGGCAAACTGGGCAAACCTGGCCAACTGGGCAAACTGGGCAGACAAATTTGGTTGCATGGCCCAAAGCACCTCGGACAGTTGGGTCGGCTTGGACTTGGCTGGTTTGGCAAACTGCATGTTTGCGCTTGCTGCGACCAGCATGTTGAGCATGTTGGGCATGTTGGGCATGTCGGGCTTGTTTTGCCATTTCGGCTGGTTTGGCTGGTTTGGCCGGTTTGGCTGGTTTGGCCGGTCTGGCATGCCGGTCTGGGTCTGGTTCGTCATTCCTTGCAGAAGTTTGACTGGTTGAATTCGGTCCGGCTGGTTGGGTTTGTTTGGTTGGTTGGGTTTGTTTGGTTGGTTGGGTTTGTTTGGTTGGTTGGGTTGGTTGGGTTGGTTGGGTTTGTTTGGTTGGTTGGGTTGGTTGGGTTTGTTTGGTTGGTTGGGTTTGTTTGGATGGTTTGGTTGGTTTGGTTTGTTTGGTTGGATCGGTTGGATCGGTTGGTTCTGTTGGTTCGAACTTGTTGGTCAGCACAGTGGCCTGGTAGGCTCCTCGCTGGGCTGCTTGGCGCTGGCTGCCGCGCAAAGCTAGCTGCGCCACAAAATCGGCGTGCTGCTCGACGTCTATCATCCACACCGTTTCCAGGACTGTCTGCGCGCCGTCGTTGCTGCCTTCCAAGTACTGCATGGCCGAGGTGCACATCAGCTCGTGCATCCGCTTGTGGCGCACCAGCTTCTTCTCGTCTTCGAGCGACAGCGCGCCCATCTGCGCCTTGCGATGCAGCAAACACAGATATGGGCGCAGGTGTGCCGAGCAATCCTCGACCTCGCCATTGTCCACCAGCTTGGCTGTGCGCAGCACAGCCCTCAGCAGCTTCTTCGTCACGTCAATGTACGCCTCGGCGTCGAACAAAGCAAACACCCAGCTGGTCGCAAAGTCGGCCAAGTTGTAGCTCAACACCTCTTTGATCACCCGCAAAAACGACTTTGGGTCGTAGTCCACGTACGCCACTGTTTGGCTGGTACTGGTCTTTGAATAGCAACTGACGTCTTTCTTGGCCAGCCTGGAACAAATGAAACCAACCAACCAACCAATCATCCCAAATGACACCAACCAATCATCCCAGATGAAACCAACCAATCAACCAATCAACCAATCAACCCAGCCAACCAATCAATCCAGCCAACCAGCCAACCAATCAACCAGCCAACCAATCAACAACCAGACAAACAGACCTGCACAGCGACTCGTTCATGAACTCAAACACCGTGTAGGCCGAGGCAGTCATGCGGCTCAACAGGAACGTAGCCACCAGCTGCAGCGTCATTGCGTCCAGCCGGCGCAGCATGTTGTGCTCGTCGCCGCGCCAGACCAGCAGCCGCCTGTCCGACGTAAAGATGTGCGGGTACTTTGCGTCCGACGGCTGCTGAATCAGCCAGTTGAGGTTGGTGGTCAGTGACTTGCAGAACAGCAGCATGGCCAGGCTGGCCAGCTGGCCGGCTTTCTGGTTCATCTCGCGCAGCATGTCCACAAAGTACAACTGGCCAGACCGGTAGGTCAGAGCCGCCAGCAGCCACTTTTTGAACTGTTCCAGGATCTGCTCGTCGGTGCTGCTGCTCGGCGCAAAGCTCAGCTGCTTGATCAGCATGTTGTAGCTAGGCATGTCCAGAGCCGAACTTGCCTTTGTGTTGGTTTTTTTGAAGGTCTTCAAAATGGCGGCGTTGCGCTCTGCAAACCTTTTGGCAAACAAAAAGTTGAGCACTGCTGCTGGCAAGTCAATGCCCGCCAAGTCTCGGCTGGTCGGACCAGGCGGACTGGCCGATGCCTCCATACCAAGCCCAACGTCCCGACTAACCACAGCCTTGCTTTCACGCGCCAGCAGGTCCACATGATCCAGCACGCCAAACAGCCAGTTGGAGTGGCTGGTCAGCTGTTGGGCCACCAGCATCGGCTGGTTCGGCTGGACTGCCAAGCTGCCCACTGCGGTGCGCACCAGCACCAGCAGCCAGGGCAAGTTGTGCACTGCCTTCAGCTGGGCAACACCTGGCGCGTTGGCCGTGCAGCCAACGCACGTGGGGTTGGTGTGGTACGGCACGGCACTCAGCTTCGGCACTGCGCAGCCGCACACTTCGTGGCGCTGCTTGCAGGCCTGGCAAATTGCCAAGTTGAAGGTCTGCTCGCACGACTTGCACGTGCCGCTCTCGATGTCCGGCCCGTTGCTGCGCTTGTTCAGCTGCAGGCCGGCAGCCGTGTTGGCAGGCGTCGACTTGTCAAACTGCCGCCTGTACTCTTCCACGGCCCGCAAGTAGGCCTCTCGCAGCGCCTGCATGTCGGCCATGCTGGCAACTCCGAAGCACGTGTAACCTGGCGAGAAAACAATTAGGACTCACCAAACTAGACGAAACTAACTAACAACTTGCTTTGCCAGAACAACTGCGTGCATGTCGGTTTAAAATTCATTGTAACTTATTATGGACAAACCACTTGTGACAGTATGCTGGGAACCGGTTGATTTGGCAACCTGTTACAGAAAAAACAACACGTTGTTTGCGTTGGTTTGCGTGTGCGACTTGCAGGAACTAACAGTAAAAATCTGACATTGTTATAGAACCTGTCGTGTTTTCTTTGCCGACTATAATCGTTGCTTTGTCACTGCATAATTCCAAGTTTTTGAATTTCTGGTTGGATTTTGATTTGACAGAGTCGAAGAAGCTTGCCATAACTGCCAGAGAAATTCCCGGCAACACTGTTGCTTGTTGCTGAAAATACAAAACCAAGGCTGACAGAGCAGGGTAGATGAGTGGAAAGTCTAGCCGAAAGTACCGTATAACAAAATATACTATGGTCATCATCAACATTGCGAAAACCGTGGTTGTAGTGTCGATCGTGAAGTCAGATTGGCAACGTTCAGCTGCATACTCCATTGTTGCAAAAAATTCATCCGCAACGCTGTCAACCCGTGTAGGCTGGTCGAGCGGGCCAGGCGGGCGAGAAGACGTTATGTTTGGCATGCTGTGCCAGGCATCAGATATCACTGACGACGCGCTTTGCAATGCACCAGACATCACCGCCGACACGCTTTGCAATGCAGCACCAAACATGCTTTGGCTGACGTACCTCAACATCCTATACAGTAACGCAAACAATGGTAACATCGAATACTGTGTTGTTGCTTGCGAAACGTTCGACATTGCCATGTATGACAGTTTCCAAAAAATATCAACTGCGTATCGAAAAATGTTGTTGACCAGCGTGTTTTTGCCAGTGACGTTCTTTACTATGTACATACCAGACTTTTGCCGAACCGATATCAATTTATACTCTTCGTAATCCACACCTGGTTGACCAGCCACCCAATACCCAGTTTCATACCAGTTTGAAGAAATGACATGCACGTAGCATGCTGTGTTTGGGTTTTGGTTTGCAAATGTACACACGTCACGACACAACTTGAACAGTTGTCGTTGGCCAAATGGCAATGAATACAATCTTGCATCAACAATTGTTCCAAGCGCCTGGATAGTTTGTTTATAGTCAGTTGTAGCGTATGCAAAGGATAAACGTGTCTTTGTCAGCAATGAAACACTTTCATGGATTTTGGCTATGTGCGTTTGCAGTTTTGTTGTTTCCGCGTCCCACATTCGTGAGAGACCATACACAGGAAGCACTACCATTGCACATGTGGCCAGGAACTTTATCAAGTCTGGAAATCCATACCACGGTACGACGTACTCCAGTACGGCGTTTGCGGACTCCATAATCCAAGATTCGTTAAAATAGGAAGTCGGATTAACTATACATAAAGCCATAACAGACGACAATGCAAGTGCTAATTTGTTGATACGTTTGTTTCCAGCTTCTTTTCCAAGTTCCTTCCAAATGCTTGCCTCGCCAAGCTCATTGCAGACACCAGACGAGAACGCCGTTAAGTTGTCTTTCGTAAGTGATGTGGGTATGTTTGTCTTTATACGCGTCAGAACTGTAGAGTATTCCGCGTAATATTGGTTATGTAAGTATGGTTGAACACTTGCTAATTCGTCGTCGATAACTGCCAAAACTAAGCCCTTCAGGTTCGATGCAAGTGGTGGTTCTTTAAATATCCTGTTTATACCATCAACAGTGTTTGTCATTGTTGCGAGGGCTGCTGCATCGTTTCGGGTGTCAACGTTTTTTTTATTTGAAGCACTGTACATTGCTTCAATTGATTTGACTCCTGCACAGCGATGAAACGTAACGACAGCTGTGGTATAAGTTTTATGTGCGCCAGCTCTTTGGTTGATTGACCTACACACCAGGTGATCAACATCTGATAACTCGTCTATCGACAATTCGTCTCCAAGGCGTTTTTTAATTTTGCAATACAAATCCAGCACATCGTCTCGGCTCCATGGTAAAGACCATAAAAGAAACGTCTCTGCGATGCGTTTTATATGTTTGATTCGATTAACAACCGAGTCCAGGGCTTTTTTGTAAATGCTGGATTTACTGTATACTGAGCTTTTACACGTCGGACACCGGTGCCACGCACCAATTTGCTTTGCTTGCGATATGTATGTTTCAATTTTGTGATTCATCAGCTTATACACAACTTTACACATTTTACGGTACAATTCGGGCGCCGTGATTGAATCATCCAAGTAGTGCAAGCAACTTGCTGTTTGGTAAAGAACGCGTTCGTCCGCGGTTATGTTGTCGTCATTTGGTGATGGTATCTCCAAGTCGCCGCAAGCGTTTATTATGAGTTCCGAAACACTTGTTACAACGCCGGCGTACGCATCGTTGGCTTTAAATGTCTGCAGTGTGTCGCAAGTGGTGTTGCCTGTTTCTTTAAGTTTTTTAGCGATTTCGTTATGCATCTCCTCCAGCTTTTGGAAAAACTGGTCTGTCATTGTTTGAACTGGTTGGGCAATTACTGCGGGCGGGACAACTGGCGGTGGGCCAGCACCAGGTTGGTTGTCTACGTTGCCGGGCGGGACAACTGGCGGTGTGCCAGCCGGCTGGTCACCAACGTTGCCGGGCTGGTCATTTGCATTGTTAGCATTGTTAGCATTGTTCGCATTGTTAACATTGTTAGCATTTTGCGCGTTGTCTGCATTGTTTGCATCATCCAGTACTTGCAACATGCCGGCAAGAACGGCGTCAACAGCAGTTTGCCAATCCGTCGGTATTTGTGGACTGAAACGATCATCCACTGTGGACTGTGCACTTACTGTGTTGTTAGCAAACGTTGCTTTGCATTTTAAAGTAGCTGGATCGTTCTTGTTTGTGTTGTAGTGCATAAAAACTGCGAAATTGTTCATCACAGCCAAAGTGCGATCAATGTCATAAACCGCCTTCTGTACTTCACCAGGCGTGTTTGCAAATCTAATGTTGACGGACGTACTAGCGGTAACGCGCGCTGATGATTCGGTCAAAAACTTTATCAAAACAAACACACTGTTTTGGGCAGGCTGTTGTTGTTGTTGTTGTTGTTGTTGTTGTTGTTGTTGTTGTTGTTGTTGTTGTTGTTGTTGTTGTTGTTGTTGTTGTTGTTGTCGATACGATCTAAGTTTGCGCATAACTGGGTGATCTTCTTTGTTGACTTCTGTTATCGACTTTATGCCTTCTTCTGTGACAATAAATTTAAAAGAATTGTCCCTAGGCACCATAATGCACCGCAGACACTCGCGATCCGCTTCGCTGTCAAGTGCACGCAACAGTTGTTCTACAGTTACGCTAACAAAGATTGAGCCGCACTCGGTTTGACAGGTCGTGTTGCAAACGCGTTGAAAAAGGCTCTGATTTGCCATTGCAACTGCAACACGGATAACATGCTTACAGTTGGCATATCTTCTGTTTCTGACATATTTGGTAAACGACACCTTATTAAGACGAGGTGTACGGCTTTGCAAAAACAACGAGTCGCTTTGTATGGCATACAATAACGCTTTTGACAAATCCAAATTGTCGTCTGGTTCAAATTCTTCATACTTGTAAACTTCGCAAATCATCTGGTCGGCAGGATTCGCCATGATTGTTTTTACATGCCAAACAATTTTTATGCATCTACCATCATATGTGCAACCCAAATGTATACATATTCACGTTCAAACAAATACATGCCAAACTATGTCCGATACACACCATCCTGCACTGTCATCAACACCGGCGTCCGCAAGCACTGATGCACAATGTGCAAACCTGATTCAGCTGCGCAACAAAGACATACCAACCTGGCGCGCCAAGTTGCTGGCTCAACAAAACAACACATGTCTAGTATGCCAGACCCGAATTTCGAACACTGACAAGGCAGCACTAGACCACCAACACGGCAAAAAAGGCGTCGAAATTGGCCACGAAAAGTCTGGACTGGTCCGTGGCGTGCTGCACGACCAGTGCAACCGATTTGAAGGTGTGTTTTGAAACAACTTTTTGCTCAACTAGTTACAAACTAGCTTCGACATCGAGGGTAGCAAAGCACACGGTTCACGTACTACAAGCACAGTTTGTGGCGTTGCCTTTGTCGAAACTTGCGTTCACCAAAACTTCAAACATTTGCGCTGGTCGTTTGCTTGGCAGGCAAAGTGTGTTCGGCCCATCGCAGGTTTTGCAACTTTACGGACCTGCCAAGCCTGCTGCGCAACCTGGCAGACTACTACGAGCTACCTGCCACGTCGCTAATTCACCCGACGGAGAAACCCAGCTGCTTGCCAGTCAAAAAACGCAAATACAACCAACTGGTCAAATTAGTTGAACTGGAAAACCAAAGGAATCAAAACAAACAAGCCAAATCTGTTCACATCAATGCAGTTCAACCAACCGGGCCGGCCAAACTAGCCAAACCGGCCGATCCGGCCGCACCAGTCGAGCCAGCCGAACTGGCTCAACAGACCACCACTTTTGTTTTGGTAGATTTGGTTGATGAAACTACCGACCTGCCTAGCTGGCCGAACCAAGCCCTACCAGACAAACAAGACCAACCAGACGCACCAGGCACACCCGGCAAACCCAAAAAACCCAAAATAACAGGCAAACCAAACGCACCAAACGCACCAAACGCACCAAACGCACCAAACGCACCAAACGCACCAAACGCACCAAACGCACCCGACAAACCCGACAAACCCGACAAACCCGACAAACCCGACAAACCCGACAAACCCGACAAACCCGACAAACCCGACGATTCCGGGCCGAGCAAACGAGCCAAGTTGTCATCCAAGTCCAAGCCTGCCAAGCCTGCCAAGCCTGCCAAGCCTGCCAAGTTGATTGTTATTCCAAAATTTCCAGGCAAGAAAAAGCCGTCCAAGGCGCTGCTGGCGTTGTTTGAGCGCTTCAACATTGATGCATTCAGCTAGCTGTTGCTAGCTGTTGTTAGTTGGTGTGGATGCTGGCCTGGTAGGCTTCCAGCGTGCTTGGAACAGTGTCGTCCAAGTTGCAAAAGCCGATAATTTTAGAGTAGGCCACATCCAGGCTGACAAACAGTTCGTTTTTTGTACCAAGCTTTTCAGCCAGCTTGGCAGCCATTTTTCGAGTCTTGTAGTCGTACATGTTGGTTGCAAAGTCGGACGGCTGGCCGCGCATCGACTCGGCCAGCTTGTTTAGTTTGAACTTTTTGTTGTGCGTTGCAAGATCTGCAATGTAGGACACAAAGCGCTGCATGTCGATGTTTTTGCACATTGTGTCCAGCAAGTCAGGCAGCCTGATGTTGTGCTGCGCGGCATACTTGGCAACAAAGCTGGCGTCCTGCATGACCATCTGGTGTGCAACCGGCCAGTTGACGTCGGGATGGTTGGCAACGTCGTTCAGAAAGTGCCTAGTCGTTTGGCTGCCTGGCCGACCAAGCATTCCGCCTTGCAAGTCGTCGTAGCTGTGCATCATTCCAAAATCAATCATTTTCAGCTTGTTTTGGTGCACCACCAGGTTGGCGTACTTGATGTCGCCGTGCACCAGCCGAGCCTGCGCCAAGACATGCATGCCATACACCAGATTCAGCAACATTTGGGCCAGCATTTTCAGGTTGGCAAACTTGGCGACATGCTCGCCGCGGTCGACCAGCACTGCCACTGGCTGGGTCATGTGCAACTTGCAGCCCGGCAAGTCCTGGTCGTCTAGCCGGCACAGCTGGTCTGGCTTCGACAGCACTATGATGCACTGCTCTATGTCGTGCTCGTCGAGCAACTGGTGGATCTTGCTGGCTGTCGCCAGCTCTGCGTCCAGCGCGTACTTTGGCAACACCACTGCCAGCTGGTCTGGCTTGTTGGACAAGACTTGCATCTGTTTGCGCTTTGTTGGTTGTATTGTGTTCAGATCTGGTATCTTGCACCGAAACTGTTGCTTTTTGTAGACACACTTGTCGACTCCTTGGCCAACCAGGTCAAACTGGCTTGACCGGTCTGACCGGGCTTGTTGATTCATCACCAGGTTGGAAGTGTTCAATGTTTGGTTGTATGGTTAATTTGTTGGTTTTAAAAAGTCGAGCATATTTTGCATTAGTACTGTCTTGGCGTCTTGGTGTTTTTCGTGTTTTAGTGTTTGAACAGTTGGTCGTGTTTGTCATGGTTGTTGTCAAGGCTGCATGATTGTCATGGTTTGCATGATTGTCATGGTTTGCATGGTTTGCATGGTTTGCATGGTTGGCAAACATGGCAAGGCATTTCATGCGTTTGGTGCGTTTGACAAGTCTTGCCCAAGTTAGAAGCCAAAATGTTTAATTCAATACAGAAAAGCAACCAACTGGTCAAGCAAGCAACCAACCACCAACCAACCAACCAATCAACCAACCAACCAACCAATATGGCCACCATCAACGAAACGGTTGCCGAGTCGTCGAATACCAAGTCAATGGTCAGTTCGAGTTTTTTGTTTGTTATTGTGCTGGTACTGATGTGCGCCATTGCTTGGATGTACTGGCAGTTGCGCCAGGTGCGCCTGGCAAGTGCCGACCTGCACGCCAAGATGCTGCTGCAGCAAAAGTGGATCGAACAACGAGACCAAGTGTTGACTGACAACCATACCAAGTACGGACTAATGTTTAACCAACTGCAACAAAACATGGCAAACATGGTCAATCACAACAACACGCCAACTCAGCCAACCCAACCGACCCAACCGACCCAACCGACCCAACCGACTGTTCAGGTGACTGACCAAACCCAATCAAACCAGCCCGACCAAACTGACCAAACCGACCAAACTGACCAAACTGACCAAACCGTCCAGCCCGACCAAACCGTGCAGGCCGACCAAACCGTCCAAACCAACCAAACTGACCAAACTGACCAAACCGCCCAGCCTGACCAGACGGAAAAGCCGTTGAACGCCAAGTCTGGACTGACAAAGCGCAAAAAGTCTAGTTGATTCGTTTGGTTGTTGGGTTGTTGGGTTGTTGGGTTGTTGGGTTGTTGGGTAGTTGGGTAGTTGGGTAGTTGGGTTGTTGGGTAGTTGGGTTGTTGGGTAGTTTGGTAGTTTATTCAATGGCAAACTGGTAGCTAAAGCGCACCACCGTGTCGCGGTAGCGCTGCACGGCCTGGCCGTCAAAGTACTTGGCCAGATCGTCTGCCTTGCATGCTGGCGTTTTCTGCTGTTGCGTGTAGCGCAGCGTCTTGCCTGCAACCGTGTAGGTAACTTCTATGACGTCTTCATCCTGCTTTTGGGCTTCGCGCAGCTTGGCCAGCATAAACTTTTTCAAAAGCTTCTTGGCTTGGGCACGCTCGGCCTGGGCGGCATTGACCTTGGCGGGCAAGGCCGGCGGCTCAGCAGTCAGAAGCTCGGCAGCACGCTCGATGTCGGATGGATCAACAGCCATTATGAGAAAGTCGGACTTTTGCAGTATTGGTAATTTGGTTGCAGAGACAGCAGCAAATAGTCACTGTTTGATCGTTTGGCCATATAAATAAACAAATTCCAACCGATAAAAGTTTCAAGTATGTTCCAAGATATGTTGTTCAACACATTATTTTGCTTGCTGGCTGGTCTGGCTGGCTGGTCTGGCGAGTCTGGCTGGTTTGGCTGGTCTGGCTGGTCTGGCTGGTTTGGCTGGTTTGGCTGGTTTGGTTGGTTTGGTTGGTTTGGCTGGTTTGGTGGCTGGCTTGACTGATCATTATGTCGCAACAAACGCGCAAACCGCGTTCATCACACATGTCGCGTGGTTTGCCTGGCAAAAGCAAGTACCGCAAGCAACAACCACAACCGCAACCACCACAACCACAACCACAACATGGCCTGACCATGTGTTCATGCCAGTCGTGCCAAGCATGCCCGCCATTTGGGCCAGGTGCGCCATATACACCAAGTTCGTGCGGGTCGCACCACTACGACGACCAGTTTGGCCACGCAGTGCCTGCCTGGCAGTCAGACGTGTTTGGCTTGCCGGTTGGTGTACCGACTGCCTTGCCGGCTGGCCTGGTCGTGCCATCTGGCTTTTCCGCATGGTCTAGTTTGGTCGTGCCACTGCAAGCTGGTCTGGCAAGTCATGCACCGTCTGGCTCGTCCGGGCTGGCCGGTCTGGTGCAGCCGACTGGGCCGTTCGGGCTGTTTGAGTACAGCCGCGCGGGCTGCCCGGCCAGCGACTACTTGGCGTGCTGCCAGCTGGCAGCCTTTGTGTTTCCTTGGAACCAGCACGGCTACATATGCCTGCACTGCAAGACGGCCTGGCTGGCCAACCAACCAGCCACCATTCTGTGCAGCAGCCAGCCGTCCGAGCTCCAAGCTGCCATGTGGTGGACAGCCAGCTTGCCGGTTTTGCTGCCCTACAACAGCCTGCTGGTCGGCCTGACAGTGGTGCACAACACCGTGGGGCTGCACTTTTGTTCCATGTTTGGCGTGCGAGACCGCGGCAGGCTGGCAGTCTGCCTGACCTGCCTTCGCTACCGCCTGATTGACCAACTTGCAGTCCAGCTGGCCAACCAGCTGCCTGTCGGCTGCAAAGTGGCCTTTCAGATGATCCGGCCCAGCCTGGCCAACCTGACGACCTGCCAGGCCGACCTGCGGTTCTTTCTGGACCACACAGCCGATTCGACACTGCGCAGTCTGCGCAGTCCAACCAACAAGCTCGTCGCAACAGTCGTGTTGCTGACCAAGCTCTGCAGCTGGCGCGCACAGACGCTGCAACAGCGCAAGTTGGCAAACCAAACAAACCAAACAAACCAAACAAACCAAACGCACCTGGCCAAACATGCCCAACTGGCCGCGACGACTGGCCCTGCCAATGATGCGCCGACCACGTCTGCAACAAGCCAAAGCACGCTGTCGGCTGGCCCAGTGGATGAGGTGCCAACCACGTCTGTGCTTGCAACAAGCCACAACACGCAGTCGGCTGGACCAGTGGATGAGGTGCCAGCCACGTCTGTGTCTGCAACAAGCCACAACACGCCGTCGGCCGGCCCAGTGGATGAGGTGCCAGCCACGTCTGTGCTTGCAACGAGCCACAACACGCAGTCGGCTGGCCTAGTGGATGAGGTGCCAACCACGTCTGTGCTTGCAACAAGCCACAACACGCAGTCGGCTGACCCAGTGGATGAGGTGCCAGCCACGTCTGTGCTTGCAACAAGCCGCAACACGCTGTCGGCTGGCCTAGTGGATGAGGTGCCAGCCACGTCTGTGCTTGCAACAAGCCGCAACACGCTGTCGGCCGAACCAGTGGACGACAACACGCTGTCGGCCGGACCAGTGGATGACAACACGCTGTCGGCTGGCCCAGTGGATGAGGTGCCAAGGCCGGTACCAGGTGGACAGACCAGCCTGACCAGCCTGGATGAACCAACCGCACCAGTCGATGGCGCCACGCCGGGGCTGGCTGGGTTGGCTGGGCTGGCTGGGCACACGACTTTGCTTTGCCAGGCCAAAACAGTCTTGCCAGCCCTGCCTGTGTGCAAGTGGTGGCGTCGTGTCGCAGCAAGACTGGCTACAAAGTCGCGCCAGTCGTTGATGCATGACGTGATGGCGTTTCGGAAAGCCAGGCAGGCCAAGCAGCAAGGCGTGGGCGCTCGTCTGGCCAACATGCTGTCCAAGCTAATGTGGTTCAGCCAGTGGAAGACCTGGACGCAGTGCAAGCGCCAGCGCGCAGAGCAGACTCTGGTGCGCAACCGCCGAAAGCGCCAACAAAAAAAGCTGGCCAAAAAGTGCAAAGCTGGTCAACCAACCAGCCAACCAGCCAGCCAACCAGCCAGCCAACCAGCCAGCCAACCAACCAGCCAACCAACCAGCCAACCAGCCAGCCCACGTGGCAGGCAACTGGACGACAGCGACTCGGACGACCCGGTGGACCTGGACAACTTTGACTGGGAGGTCACTGAACTGACCGACCAAACCAACCAAACCGACTCGGCTGAAAACCAAGCCAACAACGCCCTGATGGTCGACTCGGTTGTTCCGTTCGACGAACGCGACCTGACGCAGATTGCCATCAACTCTCCAGCTCGCATCGCGCAGATACACTACTCGTCCTACATGGAATTCGTGTGGTTTGTCGTCATGGCGGTGCAGATCCTGCTGCGCACCCAGCCAAACAGCTGGTTCATCAAGCTGCTGTACGTGGACTTTGTGCGCTGCGCCAAGACTGGCGGCAGGCTGTTTGTGGAGCGGTTCGGCCAGACGCGCCACATCCTGCACTACATTCGAAACGACTACGCGTTCAAGACTGCGCGCAGGTCCAAGTGTGGCGACTACATCATCCAGCAGGTCGACATTGACTTTTGTGGGCGTGGCTACACCATCAACATGCCAGACATGCCAGACTTGTCGGGTCATTGTCTTGCCAACTTTTTCCAAGCAGCAGCTCACCTGTTCATCATGGCAGTCAACATGCCTGCCAACCAGTGCTTTCCAAGCGGTTGCGACTCGGACGAACCAGACCAACCAGACCAAACCGACAAACCAGACCTGGTTGAACCAGTTGGTAAACCAAAAACACTGGTCGACGAGCTGTGCAAGTCACCGTCGCTGACGCACTTTGTTGGCAAGGCCGAGCAGTATGTTGCCTGGCTGCACAGCTTGTTGAAGAATGCCGCGCCGGACGAGCACCGCATGATCTCGACCTTGGTGTACAGCCCGGCGTTTCCGCAGATGCTGGCCATGCCGGATGCAGCGCACCGCGAGGCCTTTCTGGGCACAAAGCTGTCAGAGTGCTTTGTCGCAAAGGCGCTGGCAATGCTGGTTTGGTCGCTGCTGCGCTGCTGCCTGGACAGCTGCACCGACAAGATGATCGGCCGGGTCAGGCGGTTCGTCACCTCGCGCGGCATCATCGAAACCAAGCACCAGCAACTGGTGCACCAAGTGGCTGCCAGCTTCGACAAGCACGCTGGTGATGTTGTTGGTGATGTTGGTGATGTTGATGCGATCAACGAACAGCGCAACCAATGCGTCCAAGCAGCCATCCAGTTAATGGTGTGGGCGCGATCTGAGACAGATGCCATGCATCTGGATTCGGGTGACCTGTTGGCCAAGTTGGCCGTGCTGGCCAGCAACCAACCAGACCAGCCAACCAACCAGCCAACCAACCAGTCAACCAACCAGCCAACCAACCAGCCAACCGACCAGCCAACCAACCAGCCAACCAACCAGATGTCCGACAAGCCTGTGTGGTTCTTGTCTGCCTGGCTCGGCGACTCCTCGCCAGGCTTGGTTGTGTTGTCCAAGCTGGCACGGCTGTGCAAGACGACCAACTACGCGCTCAACCGCAACGGCATGGCCTGGCTCGGCGAGTGTCAGACATGCCTTGTCGACGAAGATCTGGCCAGACTGGGCCTGCAGCTGTGCGCAGCCACCACCATTGTAAGCCTGGTCAAGACCAGACTGCTTGACATCTTGGACAGTGCCATCAGCATTGCAACCAGTCTGGCGGAGCCAGACAGGGATTCCAACCAGTCAGACTGTGAACCAGATCACCAAAATTTTCCAGCCAGCAAGTCGATCTCGCCGAAAAAGCACGCCAAGTCTGGCAAATCTGGCAAAACTGGCAAGTCTGGCAAACACGGCAAAACCTACCAGGCCGGCAAGGCCAGCAAAGCCAAGTCTGGCACCACAACCAGCCAGTTGGGATGCCAAGTCAGTGCGCATCTGAACGACTCGCTGGACATGATTGTCCTGGCCTTTTCCAACCGGCACGGCAACACGCAAGACCGCATCATGTACGCATTGCTGTGCATCGCACAGCACGGCTTGCTGGCCGGCAAGTTTGACAGTGCAGGCCAGTTGGAAGCCTGCAGCATCGCCAAGAGCCTGGACGCCAAACTCGCAAAGGCTGGGCTGGCAGACGACAAGTATGCTCGGCACGCCCGCACGATTGTGCTGGACCTGCTGCGCAGCCAGGCCGAGACTGCGCCAGGCGCCAGGTTCGGCCAGGCAGTCCACACCATGCACATGATATGATGATGTTGTATGCATTTGAAGGCTTGTTTTGGGTTTGGCACATTTAGTGTGTTGAACAGTTTGTTCATTAAACTAACTTTGCTTTAAAAACAACCATGTCAGGTGCAAACCAGTTACCACAATGCGCGATCATAGGCAGTTACGATCCATTGACCTGGCGCAGAGCAGTTTACACATGTGCAGAGTCGGTCAATCCTAGCAATCTCGAAGCTGTGCAAAATGCAGTTTTATACAACCCGTTGATTACTGACAAGGACTTGGCAGATGTACTGTTTGGCAAGTTGAGTCCAAAACCAGACACATCTAAGCTGTCGGATGTTGTGCCGCCAGGTAGGTTTTTGCAACTTATGGGATGCTGTCGCGTTTGGTTGGAAACCACAAAAGACCACAGTTCGTGCCTGTATGATATGCACATCTATTTGCCTCACAAACTGAACAAAGACCTGGGTGAAATCTTCAAACGAGCATTACACGTATTGGAAGACGTAGTTGTTGACAAGGCCTTGCCGATTGATACATTAGTCAAAGAATGGGCACATCTGGCTTTTACCAATTTCTATGCAAATGCAGATCTGAAATTCCAAAGCATGTTGTCCATTTTTAAAGCAGCCAAGCGTTACGTTGTTGACCAGGTTGATCAGGCATGGACACTCGAACAAAAAATACAGTTTGTTCAACGAGTAGCAGCCGCAATCGATGTTGACACCAGCTTTATAACGCCTGGTGGCATTGTTCGCAACATAGACTGGTGCAGTCTGACACAACTTTGCCAAACACCTCTGGGCAACGTCGACTTTGTCGGCAACTTAGCCGAGTTCGTCACGCAGCGCGTGATGCAAGCCACCAACAGGTACGAACTCGAAGGAACGCACACATGGCGAAGCGATTTCAGAGCCTGCTTGATTTTCCAACAAGTAAGCACCGCCGAGATTGATCAAGCCATTGTATCGAATCCGCTGATCAGCAATGCCGCACTGTTGCGTGTACACTATGCAACTACTCCATATTTGCTTAGCGACACCGCCACGCGCGTCCCGAAAGAATACTTGACTTGTCTGCTTGGTTGCTTTGATGTGTGGATGCAAAAGTTGAAGACTGATGATCACAGGTTTGCAGCATTGGATAATCTGCGCGTAGCATTGGCAAACACAACCACGTTTGAACAAAAAGACTACGACGACATGTTTGTAAAACAGATCAACGACCTTTCAGAACGTCTTGCCATTGATCGTACTGATGGTCAGCAGATTGCTAAACTGTGCGCGTACACTGCAAGCCTTTCCATCCGTCAATTGAAACCAGATCTTGCTGACTTGATCAACCACTACAACGACAAAACAGAACAAGCATCGGTGGTGTTTGAATACGTGTATGCTTGGGCCGAGCGTAAACAAATACCGAACTTGCTATTAAACACAACTGTCCTAACTGTTTGCTCAGCCATGGCTTTTGATGACGAGCTGTGTGAACCGTTTAGGATTTTTACCAATCCTTGGTGGTTGATGTTGTTCGATCCAAGCAAAGTTGACAAGCTGGCGAAACGTGTTGAAAAAGCTAACGTTAAACAAAACTTGCAAAAACTAATTGCAGGAATTAAGTACGGTGAAGACTTGGACGACCAAGCCAGCACTGATTCGCCTCACAGCACAAGTCGGGTCAGTTCGGCCAATACAACACCACATGCTTCTTCTGGTCGACTTGGCCGAACAAATAAGACCGTTGAAACCAGAAACCAACATGCTAGCTTGCAAGTTGAGCCAAGTCTGGCATGTTTTTTCATGTCGCGTTTCACTTTTCCAACAAAACAACCAACACAACCAACCTTTGCTCAACTATGCAGCGTCTTCAAAGACGATTGCGAATACAGCAAAAAAGTTCGCAAAAGCCAAGTCAACAACAACTGGTTGCAGACTATTTGCATCAATACAGCCATGCAGCAAGACGCTGAGACAATGGCGTCGCAGACTCGAACGCTTGTCCATGCAAATGCAGTTGAGCTGTTTCAGACGATCTTGCGAAACAGGAAGCAGCATGTTGACATACCAGCATTCATCAAAGGAATGCTTACCAAGCGCATAGTTTCATACACTGTCGAGTCCAACAATTTAACTAGTGTGTGTCAAGACAATTCGGGTATACAAAATGCCATTGAATGGAACAACGGTCCGTGCGAAACAAATGGATTCCGCGACATCGAGCTGGCCGCACTGTTGTGTGTCAGCAGTCCGACATGGTTCGTCAACACTGGCAACAAGCCTTGCCAGCCATTTGGAATTATGGTAGCACAGTGCGGCTTGCGATTCGACCATCCAGGCTTCATGAATGCACACTTGCGGAATAACACAGATGCAGCTTCGATGTACCAAACGAAAGACCAAATTCAACAACATCTTGCTTTTGCCGAGTTCTACAAAATACGAAATTCGGAACAGCAACCACATCAGCCACATTTGCCACAAAGCAAGCAATTCAACTGGCATATATACGCACTTCACATCCAACACTTGGCAACTTTGTTTTTAGTGGAAGCAAACCAGCGCGGCGCTGAATATAATAGGCATGTGTTTTGTCGAGTTTCAGATCTGGGTATTTCCAAGTTGGCCATATCTGAATCGGTTCAAACGGATATGATGCAGGTGTATGTTGCTGCATATCTGTATGTGCTGCGCAAGTGCCGCCTGGATTCTATCGCATACGTCGAGTTTCGGAATCTGGGCAAACGTGACAACCATAAAATCAACAGAATCAACATTGTGTTCAACAACTCTAATTTGGCTGACAAGTTGGACGATGACAAACTGTTGCTGGTTGTGCAGTACTGCAGCGACGCCATGACGCTGCCGGGCAACGAATACTGGCAAGCCAAGTTCGATGCGTCCGAAAATGCCCAGGCAGCCAGATGCTCGTGCATCGCCCAGCTGGCCAACCCGCTTGTCAACCCGTGTGTCTATCAAAATTTGTGGTTGGTCAAGCGACCCAAACCAGCCGACAACCAACCGCGTCTGATCGGCCGAGGCGGCAGCAAGTGTGTCGTCGACAGCACGCCTCAGCTGGCTTGCAAAACACCACGAACAAAATTGTACAAAGATGACACTGACACTGTGCAGATTGTGATGCCAAAGGCACACTTCCTTAACGAAACTGACATTAAACTGGAGCTGCAGTGTTTTCTACCTGGCCTGGATGTTGACAGTTTTTCCATGTTCATCGACAAAAAGTGGCCAACTTGCGAGTACAGACACGACAAATACCCTGACGTGCAGCACCACGGAGTAGTTGTTGAATCGTGCGGTATGGAGGTAAAACCAGTTGAGTTGGTGGTGCTTGTAGCCCAAAAAGCCACAACGTTGCAGGGCAATTTTAACAACCAATCAATTGAACACAAGTTTGACATGTTCATGTCGGTTATAGTCGCAGCAGCAAGCACCATGATTCACTGCGACATTAAACTTGACAATTTTCTGGTTGACACAGCCACCCAGATGTGCAAGCTGTCGGATGCTGGCCTCGCAGTGTTTAAACATGACGATCTGAACGCACAAATGGTGTATTTATTAGATAACTCAGGACAGAATCTAGGCCAAATGTACTCCACGACAATATTACAAGACAGCACGAAAAATAGACAGTACCGCTTTGCAGCATATTTTGACATGTGGTCGTTTTGCGCCATGGCTGGTTTGCAAGAAGTGCAAGACAGAATTGATAATCGACAACGCGTGACGTGGAAGGATGTGTTTGATGCAATGATGCCCGATAAAACAAACATGTTGGATAATATGGTCCGAACTTGGTTCAACAAAAGAAGCACTGCCACAACCGACATGGTTGCGCAGCGGGACTTGTGTCAAAAGGTATGGTGGTTGCTTGGCCAGCCCAAACGGGCGCCTTGGCTTGAACCGTTTTGGTGTGCTTTTTCAGGCCAGCTCAACAAGTTTGATGTAGACGCCAAAGTCGACGTCGACGGCAAAATTGAGTTGCCAAAATTGGAATTGCGTATAAGCGAGGTTGGCGACGGGACGGCATACACCCAAAGTCAAGCAAACTATTTGTTCCAACAACCTGTCATTCAATATGTTGTCAAGATGGCACGTCAGTCTGTGCTAGACCAGTTAGAAAAAACAGAGCAGGTGTTGCTGAAACTGACCAAAAAAAGTCTGTTGTACACCGACTGTCTTGCAAAGCTAGACCAGTTGTACATCACAGCGCACAGCTGGGCAAAGCTAGATAACAACTCGGACTTCATGGATTCGCCAATCATAAACAATGTCTCAATTGACAACAAGTTACAACAAATTGCTAATATAGTCAAGATCCAAGATCTCTGTCACGCACCAAGCTGGGACCAGCTTGGTGTGTGGCTGCCGGCGTTTGGCGGCTGCAACTTTGTGACATGTGCTACATCGGACGAGTACGTTGTTGGGTTGTGCAGGAGCCACCTGGTGGTCAAGCACTTGTCCAGCAAGCAGCTGTTTGTGTTGCTGTACAGCTTTGACGATGCAAGCCAAGTGGTGTTTGCCAGCCAGAAAGTCTGTATCGTGCTTGACAATGACAAACTGGTACGTGTCGACTTGGAACACCGGCTGGCCTGGCCAATTGTTGTTTGTAACAGTGATACAATTTCGAATCTGGCAATTTACCAACCAGCATTTGTTGTCTATACAATCAACAACACGTCCAAACGACATTGTTACGACATGTTGACTGGCAAAACTGGCATGCCAACCAAACAGCCTAGTCCGCTTGAGAAGTTTGAAAATGATTGTGAATTGAAAAATAACCAAGTATGGTACGCACCAACCCACGCAAAGTTAAGACGGCTGGTTAAGCAGGCAACTAGCGGCAATTCGTCCGAACATGCCACACTGTCATCGCAGCAGGCAAAGTTGGAAGCCCAAGAGCGTGTTGCAGCAAACAGCTTGCAATTTCACAAATTGGCCCAGCAAATTGCACAGGCCAGTGCCCAACAAACCAATCAACCCGAAAGGTATGGCCAGATTGCCGACTGGACGATCCAGGCATACTTGTTGTTCGATATATTGGGCAGAAAGCGTCAACTTGGCTCATACATGAAAAAAATCAAAGAGGCGATTGAAATGCAGCAGCAGTTTGGTGAGAATGTCGTTCCAGACGACGAACTAAGCGCACACAATGGCGCACCAAGTGGCGAGCCCGGTGTCGACATACCAGGTGGTGGAGGCGGCAGAGGTAAAAGTGGTGGAGGTGGGAGAGGCGGTGGAGGTGACAGTGGTGGAAGTGGTGGAGGTGGAGCACAGAATGGTGGCAATGGTGACCAACCTATAACGTATGCCGCGGTTAATGGTGTTACATTTACACCGCGCCAGGCCGATTTCCCAAGCGACACATTTACCTTGGACGCTGATGAGCCCTTACCTGGAATTACATTTGATTCGCTCAGCCGGATGTTTGATCCATCGAACCAACAGTTTAAGTATGCCAAAAAAATACGCGAAGCCGAACTTTCAAACAGTCTGGCCAAGCGGTGCACAACCCAAGAGTTGAAAGATACGGCAGTAATGTTTGCCGACAACGTTGCGACCACTTTGGGGTCGGACGCGTTCCAGCTGTTTAAGCGTGTTTTGGTTGCAAGACGAACAAGCACCAGCATGGCTGCTTTCGTTAAACAATTGTTGGTCAACCGGCCAGTGGTGTTTGTCAACCCAGAAGATGTATACATGTTAACTGACGGTACCACTGGAAAAGGTGGGTTTGATTGGCAAACAGCTCAAAACATGTTGAATGCATACCAGGACATTGAACTGGCTGCGCTGCTGTGTGTCAGCACACCTACCTTTTTCATCAACCAAGGCGATCGCAACAACATGGCACAGCTGGGTAAACTTGGCAGCTACCAGGCGTTTGGCGTTTTTGTGGCACAGGTCGGGCCGCGCTTTGAAAAGCCTGGCTTGATGGAACATGCGCGCATCATGGTCGCCAAAACGCCAGCTTCAATGGATGATGCCCGAACAAAGCAAATGAATGCTTGGAAAGAATTCTATCAAATCGATGATTTTGCAACGTTTGATGAAATCACCAACAGCCGGCTGGACCAAGCGCGGTTCATCAAAGTAAATGACAACTACTGGTTTGACTTGAGAGTTTACAAAAAGCACATTGCGTACCTGGCCAGGACGTTTTTCGCAGAGGCCAACATGCGCGGCAAAGAATTTCACAAAAAGGTGCACTGCCGCGTGGTTGGTCTTGGTATCGGCGTTTGGTTACCAGTAAATAGGAAAACACAATCTGAGCAAGCCAAACAAATTTGCAAAGCATATGTCCAGACGTTCATCAACGTGCTGGCAGGCTGCCAGTTTGACATGATTGATCACACAGAGTTTCAGCATATACCCAACTTTGATAGTGAAAAATCAAAATCGGAGTTGTGGACTGGTCAGTTGGGCGAAAAAATCAGCTTTACAACAAACAATCTGACCGCCAAGTTGGGAAATGACAATTTGTTGGTCGCGCAGTATGCCTGGGACGCCAACTCTTGGCCTGGCAACGAGTACTGGCAAGGTCTGTTAGCCGCATCGGGTGATCCGGCAGCAGCAGCTTGTTCGTGCATTGCCGAGCTGCAGAACCCAGACGTCAACCCATTTGTGTACCACAACATTTACATAAACCAACACACTGCATCCAGTGTCATGTACAACCAAACCGACCCAACCGACCCAACCGACCCAACCGACCCAACCGACCCAACCAACCCAACCAACCCAACCAACATTCCGACCTATGTTGGCAACGGTAAAGCAAAGTGCGTGACCGACGCCAGTGTTGTGCTGGATGTAAACGTCAATACATATTTGTCGATGCATGTGGAAGATTTGCACAGCTTGGTTCAAGTCATTATGTTGCATGATGAATACGACATTGAAGTTAATGTGCAGAAACAGCTAGGTGTTAGGTTGGCAGGTGCGCTGCCAGCCGACAGCTTTACGGCATTTATACATAGCGCCTGGCCGCAGTTTGTGTTTAATGGCAAGTACCCAACTGTTTTGAAGGACCAACACCAGGTTGCACGATGTAATATTACCAATCCGCAAGCCAACCTAGTGTTGGTTGTTGCCGAAAAAGCTGAACCGATTACTGGCACGTTTGCAGATTTGACAGACCCACAAAAGTTCGACATGTTCATGGCGGTGGTGTTGTTCAACGCCAACCACATGGTGCACTGCGACATCAAACTTCAGAACTTTTTGTATCACAACCAAACATACAAGCTCGCAGACGCCGACTCTGTGCTGATCATTGACCACGACGACATGCAAACGATTAACCACGACATGCAAGAAATTGGCGACGACATGCAAGCAAGTGACCACGACGACATGCAAACAAGAATTCGAAAATACCAAAGTATCTTGTTGCGAGCCAACGCCAACTACCAGAATGTTCGTTCGGAACAATTGTTACAGGCTTTGCCAGACCAGTTTGTTCGGTACTTTGACATGTGGTCGTTTTGCGCCATGGCCGAGTTGCATGAATTACAACAAAAAATTGAAACGTCTGGTGCTAAGTGGAAAGACGTGTTTGACAACATGCTACCTGGCCAGGACATGATTAAACGTGTAAAAGCTTGGTTTGAATCTATGGGCTGGCAGTTGAATAACTTGACCAAAGACCAGCGCAGTTTGGTGCAAAGAGTCAACGCAACGCTGTTTGGCAGCATTAGCGCCAGTCCGCACTGGTGTGTGTTTTCCAACTTGCTAAACAGCCAGACTGCGATATCTGAGCGGTTTCATGTTGCCCAACAGATTAACGAAACAAATTCTGGCATACATGTTGTGCCAGACAAATGGTTGAGAGTCTTGAGCACAAAACCAATCGTTGAACAAGTTGTTGACATGGCGTGGTTGTCGCTGATGAGACGCGTCTTGCAACAACGTCGTTTTCTGGACAACACTGTGCGCGTTATACCTGATGGTGCAAACGAAGAGCGCATGCAGCGCGAGGTGCTGATGCGCTTGGACCGCTTGATGGTGAAAGCGTTGTTTTGGTCACAGTTGACACATAAAGAAACAAGTATAGGCCAAACAGATTATACAGTCATGGACGAACTAAACAATGCAAAACAATACGTTGGTGTTGATGAACCATTTGCCATACACTACAGCGAAGAATTTGACGGTTGGCAAGTTGTGCTTGCAAGCCGAGATTTTGTAGACATGGCAGCATCGAACAAGTACGTGGTTGGATTGTGCCGCACATCGCTGGTCGTCAAGTTACTGCAAGTTGACCAAACCGACCAAACCGACCAAACCGACCAAACCGACCAAACCAACATATATGTCATCCACGAGTTTACCAATGCCAGTCGCGTTGTGTTTGTTGGGCCCGAGGTCTGCATTGTGCTAGACCAGGATCGATTGTTATTGCGCGTCGACGTCGAGTTGCGACAAGCTTGGCAAATTGCAGAAAGCCCAAGCAACATTACACATGTTGCTGCACAAGATGGCATACCGAGCTGGACAAACGAATCTGAGTCTGTTCGAATGGACTTGTTTCAGGGCCAAACGACACCAACAAACCAAACAAATGCACAACAACACAATCGTGAAACCATGCATTACAATGATACCTTGGAGTTTCGGCTGCAAGGCCAGCAAATTGTGATGCGATCCAAAACAGCAGTAACAGACAATGTAGCCATGCACACAATCAATGCCATCAATGCCCGTGCCAGATCTGAGCGGTGTGCATCCAGTATCCGGCAAATCAAAAAACTGGCTGACCAAATCATCGAGACGAAAAAACATATGGCCGACGTTATTGCCTCGTGCACAAGCCTTCACTACATGCACTTGCTGGAATCGTACGATGTTGCCAACATGACTATCCAAGCCTGCTTGCTGGCTTGGTTGGTTGGAACTCAACTGAAGTGCAAGCAAAAAATTGTCAATCACATCCGGGCAAAGTCTGTTCAGGCAAACATGAAACGCATAAAGTCGGTTGTTGAGCAGATGTACAAACACGACCAACCGTACTTGCAAAACTTCAAGTTCAAAACACCGACGCCTCTTACGCCAATAGCATGCGACCAACTGTTGCTGCTTACAATGAAGAACAACTACCAACTCGGCGATTCGCACGAGTTCAAGTTGCAACATCCCATCGAGTTCAAAGATAATCAGTTTACAGGCGACAAGACGATGCAAGCCAGACTGGACCAGTTGAACAGTACCTGTGGACTCAATGAAACAACCATTAAACAACTGCAAAACGATTGGCCACGGACCAACGGCCGCAAACCAAGCGGTCATTTCAAAGATTTTGATACTCAGTTTAAAGTGTGCGAAAAGGTGGCAAAAAACGTGTTTGGCAACCTGCCATACACGCAGAGCGACAACTGGTTGATTTTTAATTTGGTGGGTACGCAGTCCCTGAATATTGAACCAGAAAAGCTGGATACCTGGTCAAACGAGGTCGAAGGCATGATTCAATTGACGTCAAGCATGGTCAAAAAAATGGTTGGTGATGCGTTGTTTGCTGGGCCAGACCCCGTCAAGTTGGTACTAACGATGTTTGTGCGGCTCATGTCACTCAAACGTTTCCAGGATTTGCTTGACCAGTATTGTAAGAAATACGAAATGACATTCACAGAGGCCACCAACTACCACTACAAAATAATGTCGTACATTGCGCAGCACAAGTATATAGACCTTAGCCAAGACCAATGCATTTTAACATACATTTACCAACATGGTTACCCAGCGTTGGAGACATTGTGTGCAGTGCTTCTTGCCCAGTGGAACAAAGACAACGCCGATACTGCACTTCCCAATTTGTATGATGAGTGGATTAGTTTGGTTTATGCGCCTGAACTTGTGAAGTCTGCCAGAATTCTGCTTGCTCAGTATCCGTTCGACGACAAGCTTGTGGTATGCCAACAAACAAAGTATCACACGCACATGTTGTGGCAGGCAGTCACGTTCGTGCAGGCCGACAGTATTTATAAACAAGCAAACAATGATGGCGACGTACTTGCATGGATGCCCATGTCACTGGTCGAGAACGATGTGCTTGGATGCTTGAAAACCAAAGACATATCTGCCCAGTTGGAAGAGCACTTTGCGTGTGTTGACAAGCTAGGCAAACTAGGCAAGCAAACCGAGTTGGTGCTGGCCGACGAAGCTAACCTTAAAAAACACACCTGGCTAGCCGATCCTAAGGTGTTTGACGGCATGTTTCACAAACTGTTGGTGCGCAAGCCAACAAATGCATCAGCGTGGCCAACTGATGCAGCAAGCGTTTTGTCGAATGTGTTTCGAATGTGCAACATTTACCATGTTTGGCTGGGCGGATTCGACTTTGCAGAATTAGCCAACAAACCCGACAAAGCTGTACTTGTACCAAGGTGGCTTTTGCAAAACCAATCTGCACAATTAACGTACAACGAGCAGTCGGCCACGCGGTATGTTGCACACTACCAACAAAACCAACAAAACCAAGCAACAATACGCTCTGCCAAAAGTGATGCTATACTGAACGACAGTGTGTTTGGCGTTGTCGGCACGGATAATGGCGGTGGTGGCGGTGGCAGCAAAGCCGACACCGCTGTTGTTGGCCCAGCCGTGACAGACGATGTTGATGGCAAGCACGACAGTGTGGTTGCGTGGAACAATCCAATGATGGTTGACAGCCAAATTATGTCTGACAACTGCTGGATCAAACTGAAAAGCAGTCTGGCGCCTTGCCAGGCAATTGTGCTGGCAATGCCGTATTTGTTGCGACAAGTCGTCCAAAATGACACCAACCAACCAGAACTGTGCAACCAACTCAAACACCTGACGGAAATCGTTATTCGTTCGGGCAAGTTGCCTAGCACTTTTGTCAAAAAATTCCAAACACTGCGCAGTCTAGCCGAGTTGGGTTGTCGAACAGCTGGTATGGTGCAACCAACCTTGGACAAACCAGCTGAGCAGACTGAACCAACCGAACCAGCTGAACCAGGCTGGCAAGTTGTTTTGCACCAGCGGTTTGTCGACCTGTCGTGCTACAACGACTGGCTGGCATGTCTGACCAGCACACAGTTGCTGGTCTACCACGTTACACAGAATGCCGGCAAGTTTGACGCACAGTTGATGAAAGTTGTGCCATACCAGTTCAACGATGCGTCAAAGCTTTGCATGTTTGACGAAACCACGCTGTACGTGCTAGACGGCCATAAATTGTTGCGGGTCGACCTGGCGATTCAAATGGTTTGGCCGGTAAAGCTCGACATGCACAATGTCGACCATTTGTGGTGCCAGGGTCGGTTGGTGTGTTGGCAGTCTACTGGCAACTCATCAGTTGACTACTTTCAAAACTCGAAGTCCCCAGTGTCTAATGCGGGTATGTCGCCTCCAAAGTGTTCTGCGACGTTGTTGAATTCAGAGTTTTGTCGTCCAGGCAACAAGTTTGTTGTGGCGTCCAAGCAATCGAATGTGTGGATTCGTGCCATTTCGGGCAACAAAACCACCGAACCCTACGAGCCTCGCATACAACTAAACCAAAGTATCGAATATGCACACCGTTTTGTTGAATTGTGCAACAACATCCAAAACGCCTTGACAGGTGTGCAGCGCGCAGCCAAGCAAATTAAGAACATCATGTATTTCGACATTGTGCAGACTGGTCAGATGGCAATGTGGTTCTGGCAAGCTAGGCTGCTGCGATACTATTTGAAGCCAAGTCAATCACACATTGTGCATGACATAGCATCCGAAAATATGCGCAAATTCAAGCAACTCAAAACAGCAATCAACACGATGTTTGTGCACGATGAAGCATACTTGGCCGAGTTTGAGCTTCCAAATACTCACGTCGATTTGTCACAAGTTCGTTATAACCACCTAGTTTTTGAAGGCAATGAATTCCAGTTTTCAAAAACGTCTTTGCGGAGTACACACATAGCTCTGGACAAACACATACAAAGTCTTGCTATTCTGGATAACGAACAGCGCCATGCATACCTTGGCATACCAGGCATTGCAGAGTTGTATGGCCAGTATGCCCTGGAAGCACGCAAGGCAATGTGTCGCCAAGTCGCCAACATTGTGAGATCAGTTGGCGACGTTGATGTCGATGCAATGTGTGTTGACAAGCATTTCGGTCAGTTTGGTGCCTACTTGCCAGTTGTGTTGAAGCAAGTGTTTGTACATGGATATAAACAGTTGGTGTGGATGACTAGTCTGGCCGTGGCAGCAGCAACAGCTGATCCATATTCACAGATGGTGGCGTCGCCTTGTCGCATCGAAATCAACATGTGTGTGCTGTGTACCAAGAAAAAGTTGAGAGGCAATACATACCGGCTTGGGCGTGAACGCAGCGGTAACGCCAAGGCATGGCTGTACAATTATGTTACACAACCAAGTGATGATGCAAGTGTCGCATTTGTCGAGTTGGATTTGATTAGCACGGGACGCAGCGTAGAATCGCTGCAGCGCATGCCGAGCCAAGCCAAGCAGACCGACATCGTTGAAACGGGGACGTTTGTGTGCAAAAAGGCAGACCGGTTCTGGTATCGATACACTCGGCTTGACAACTTAGAATGGCCAACCGATCCAATGAGACAGCACTACTTGTTGTCCAATGCATGTCTTGCGCTGTGGGATGTGTATCTAGCATGGAAGGGCACTATCCCGATTGTGCAGCTTTGTGCTAACCCAGTAAACAATCCCGTCCACAACACAAATTCCTTTACAATGCAAATCTACTCAAGTTTCGACAACGTGCAGCCGTTTCGACATTACGTGAGCAAAGTGCTGGCACCACTGGATTGCAGAGTTGCAGAAGATATAATCCAATTGGGCCGCCAGCACATTAAGCGGTACCTGCAAGCATGGCTGAGAGTGTGTTGCAACGTGTACGAAACAACATGCGGCGCGCAGGCATACGTCATCAAAAGTATACAAAAGGCGGAAACTTATCCCAACAATGCGACCTTGTTAGTCGTGCCACCCGACAACGTGTTGGTCGCCACAACTGACAAGCCAGCGCGACAGTTGAAGCTACTCACAAAAAGGCTCGACAAGTCCAAGTTCGTGCTGCCGTCAAACTTTCGCAAAGCAACTCACGACGAGCAAGCCGAATTAGTTGTGTTGTCAAACAATGATCCAAACTGTCATAAGTTGGTACACAAACTCGCAACGGAGACAGCATACCGAAGTAGCACACATTTTCTGTCGTTGCGTGCAGCAAGCAGCAGGATTTCAGATGCAGCTGGCATATCAACCGCTGACATACCAAACGACTTTGATCCATTGCGAGATTCTGATGACTCGATGGTGTGGCTTTACCAGATGAAAAAGCTGGACAGCTTTTACACTGATCATCAAACAGCGCGTCAACCACCGCGTCAACCAGCGTCAGCAAGCAAATCTGTGTCAGATGCGCTGCATGATGTGTTCAAACACCGTTCAGCATACAGTACTAAACAAAAGCTGGCATTGGTTGCAGGGTCCATACTTGAAAGCTTTGCCGAGTTGGACAAGAACGGCTTGGTGTACACCGACTTGAAACACGACAACATCATGATCGATCACGATTCTGGCCGAATTGTTTTGATAGACCTTGCATCCTGCAAAGAATCGTCGTTGGATGAAATTGATGAGGCGCATACCAACCCGTTTAACAGAATGCGAACAGCCAATGCATATGCAACACCTTATGACTTTTACAAGTTTGAAAGCATGTACCTGCTGTGCAAATTGCTGGAGGAGCTCTATACGAATCTGCAAAGCAGCAGTAATGTTCATGACACGAAAACCTGGCTTGAGAGGATGATGAAGTCGTGGTTGTTAGACTCTTCACGTGTTGAACAAACTCGTTCAACAAACGAACCGTTGTCGGTTGCCATTTGGAACAACGTCGGGCGGGTTCAATTCAGAGAATATGACGAATGTGTGGAGCTTTTGTCCGAGTCAGCACAAGATGTTGCTGGCAATTCTGTCGAGACCGGTGGCGGTGCAGCTATACACGACACTAGAAATGTGTTGCCTGTCGGCGATGATGTGTCTGGCGATGCTGTACGTGATGACGGTGATGACGCAGATGCTGGCGACAAACATGGTGGAAGTGTTGTACATGATGAGCCTGGTGTCACGGTTGACGACAAACATGCGAACGTGAAAAGTAACATTGGTTCTGAACTGGCAAAGCAGTCGAGGTACTTTACAGCCAGATTTCATACAGCGACATCGTTTGCACGGCAACCTGACAATCTGTTGGAAAGCATCAAGTCCAGCAAAACAGTTTGGCGCATCTTGTCGTTGGCAGGCCACCAATTGATACAGAAAGCAAACGAGTTGTGCGCCGCCAACGACTTGAACAGGTTGGACGACTTTGATGTGTGGATTCGCCAGCTTGAATGGCTGTCTGAGTCTTGCGACGCAAAGTGTCCTATTTTGAAACAGTGTTGTGACTTTGCAAGACAAGTACTAGACGCAAAGTACAGGTCGATCACGCCATCTGAACAGCTATTAAAGTTTGTACCAACGAAAGATGTCGTGTTGGTTCGCACCACCGAGGACTTTGTCGATGCAGACAAGCTCCACGACATTGTGGCTTGCCTGACTGCAACGACGCTGGTGATAGTACAGAAACAGGAACCGCGTCAGTACAGAGTTGTCCACCAATTTGTCAATGCCAAGAAGGTGGTGTGTTTGAACGACCAGACTGTCTACGTGTTTGACCAAACGGGTCTGTCTCGCGTCGACCTGCCTACCCGATTGGTGTGGCAGGTCTGTTCCGGCAGTTTGCAGCTTGGTACAATCCGCAGCGTGTGGGCAACAAACAATACCATTTGGGTTTTGGGAGAACAAAACGATATAGTGCGTACAAAATGGATCAATGTGAAGTCGTGTGAGCATGGTACATCGCCAGACACAAGACACGAAGCTGGTAATCGCTTGGTCAAAGTTGTGGAAAACAAAGTGTTGGAAAATGATGTGCAGGTTGCCGACCGTGTTAGTGACGCAGCACGTGACTTGGCAGACCAACAGGCCGAAATGTGTGCTGCGATTTCCAAACGCACTGATCACTTGTTCCGCATGGTCGACACAACCTTTGAAAAAGTCGACCAGTTTTATGCCATGAATCCAGCTGTGTTGCAAGTTGCCGAAGCAATTGTGCAGCTGCGGCTGCTGTACAACCACCACTTGGCCAAGTTCAGAAGAAGCAAAAATGCAGCAATTAACGAACCGCTGTGTGAGCCACGCTTCAAGCGCATTATGTTCGCCAACAAATGGAAACAGGTCAAGTCGGTTGTCAAGTCATGGTACGATTGGGATGTCAAGCTGCAGTTGAGCCGCCTGATCCGGGCCGACATCAGAAGCAAGTCAAATGAGTACGACTACAAATGGGGTTCGTACACCATGGTTGTTGTGTCTGTCAAGCCCAAATCAGATGTTGTGCCAAGCTTGGCGTCGTCAATCCAAATTGACGAGCAAACTGTGCTAGGCATCGCGCAGCACGACGACGCCAAGAGGCTTGAACATGTGACAAATACAGTTTCAAAGTTTGAAGGTGCAAAGACCTACCTGGCATTGCCAAAGGACTTCAAGGTGCTGAACGTCGAGACGCGCTTCGAGTTGATGCAAGTTGTTCGGCATGCTGAAAATGATACGTTGCTAAGCATGTTGGACTTAACTGACAACGTGATGCACCATTCTCCAACCAAATCGCATTGGCGGGATGTGCGCCAACAAGCTTATCTTTCCTCTAAACCCGACGTCCGAGTGTATCAGTTTCGAATGGTAAAGTTACGACCGTGTTTTCAGGGTGATGCAACATGGCAGGGTGATTACGATGTTGACAGGTTTGCTAATCAGTTGTTACGAGCACTGAACGTGTTGCACAGCAACTACTGGGTGCATACTGACCTTTCACCAAACAACGTCGCGTGGGACAACGAGCGAGACAACGTTGTTTTGCTGGATTTAATGGATTGCAAAAGTCTAACAGACCCAACGCTTACGGAAAAAATTACACCGCAAAAAGCTATATTCAATGACATGGCGAAAGCCATGTTTATGATTTGGACAGCAGACGCTACTGCCCAGTACAAAAACGCAGAGCGAATAATTGGCAAATGTTTAACAGCCAAACGAGGCGTGTCGTTGAATCCCGCAATGATGACAGATACAACGTATGAATTCAAAACATGTGAACAATGTATTACAGATCTGTCAGTTGATAACGAGGACGATGGTGACGATGGTCTTGGTGACAGCAGTGCGCACGTTAGAGGGTCTGCGTTAACGTTGTCAACCACGCAAGATGCTGCACCACCTGCGCCGGCACCACCACCACCAGGTGGCCCGCCACCACCTGCGCCGGCACCACCACCACCACCACCACCACCACCACCACCGCCCGGTGCTGCACCACCAGCCGGTGGACCACCACCACCACCACCACCACCAGGTGGCCCACCACCACCACCACCACCACCACCACCACCGTCTGGTACGGCATTGGCGTCAGCTGTGCCGACCGTGCCACCCCAACTTGCACAAACACATACGCACATGACAATTTCTCCCAGAAACCCAGCAAAGGTTAAAGTATACAATACTGTCAGCCGTTTCAAACAAATACTGTCACCAACAAGACGCAACACACATGGCGCACTTGGTGCACCTGCTACACCTGCTACACCTGGTGCACCTGGTACACCGGGTACTACTGACCACTACGACTTCGCAACCTCGCACATGGCGCGCGCGCATGGTGGTGACGATCACCACCCTGATAACCATGTTGGCTACAGAGAACAGTCGCCCCGACGCCAATTCCAACGCGATGTCGGCACAAGTGTCCGCGCTGGGTCAGCCGACACAACAGATCGCGATGCCGAACAACCGATGTCGCCTAGATGGCAGACGACGTTCAGGCATCAAAATGATGGCCATGAAAGTAACCATTACGGCCGTCATTGGTACACAACCGCACCAAGCGCATCCCATGCGGTCTGGTTTGACGGAGTCAATCATGTGCTGGACCAAGTACAGCAGCGTAATGTTCGTGCTGTGCCAGCACCACAAAGTTCCAGTTTCGGTGGCGAAAATGATAGTGATGATTCACAGGCTGGCTTTTCAGACTTGACGATGCGGCCATCTAGTATAACTCATGCACAGATCAAACACACCGATATTGTGGCTTGCCTGTATTACAACGAAACAGCCTACATTTTGGACAGCTCCGACCATTTGTTTTCGTCTAACGATAGTCGCGTCAAAAGTATATCCAGAGACGTCACGTCGTTTGGTATTCATACTGGCGAACATACGCAATCGTTGGTCATTGTGCAAAACAACAAACTGTATTTCAGAAGGATTCACTCAATTGCAAGTTTTGAGCCACTTTTAAGTATGGACTGCACCAGCGTCAACACTGCTGTGTGGCCAGAGCTGGTGTTTGCATCCAACAACAAGATTTACAAACACAATCCACCACAAACTGACCGCAAATTGATCCTGGACGCCAACATGCCAGTCGACTACTTTCAGATGGACAACCAGGTGTTGTTGGCCAGATCGCAGGATGGCAACTTTAAAGTGTTTGTCAAAGAGACTGGCACATTCATACCAAAGTACAACATCAACAAGGCAGATGTCAGAGCCACTATTTTGCATGACACATCCCTGGTGTTGCTATGGAGGGCCAACAAGCGCGACCGAGTGCTGGTCACACATGTCGACGCCACGAATCAACACGCTAAACAAGTTCCCAATGACAGAAACACGGTCATGTTTTATGCGTCGGACAAAATGCTGATCATTGACTCACACATTAATGTCGAGGCACGACCAGTCGATCATTCAACAGGACAGTCTGGTTCGGAATCACAGTACAATTCAATATCGACCAACAACCCGACTAGTTCCAGCCTGGCAAGCCAGCAATCCACCGAACCAGCCGCACCAGCCGCACCGGCCGCATCGGCCGCATCGGCCGCATCGACCAAACCAGCAACTGTGCAAGTGTCAAACCAAGGATTAGCAGGTCACGCTAGACCAGCTGTTCCAGCTGTTCCAGCTGCAAAACGTAAATGTGTCATGCCAATGCCAGTTCCAGCCAAGCTGAGCAAACAAGAACGCATTGTGTCAATTGACATTTCGAATACTCATCTGTTGATGCTGACGACTAGCACTACATCTGTTTTCGGCTTGACCAGATCAAACACGATTAGCTCAAAGCCAATCCGCACGAACGTTGCTGCCAAGCTTGGCAAGTTGCTGCCAGGCTTGTCAAACACTGCATTGTTGATGACAGACAAGCTGATTTTGTGGTCAAAACACAAAAAGCAAGACCTCGGTAAGTTCAAACAGGTAGCCGACTTGGCAGTATTTAAACAAAATGACCAGCCTGACCAACATGACCAGTACTGCGCACTGGTTGCAACCAACGTGTCGGGCGAGATTTGGCAAGTTGATTTCGACCTGGCTGGCAAAGTTCATTCAAAGCAGCTGTTTTGCAAAATGCAACAGCATATTGTGTCAGTTGCCAAAACTGCCAGTTGGGTGTGTGTGGCGCAGAGGATGCAGATTGTGGTGGTGTCCTGGACAAACAGACACACTGAGCACAAGCTGTGCAAGACCGATCTGCCTGCCAAGCTGTGCAGTTTTAATGACAGACTGTTTGCAGTGTCCAACAGGATTCAAGTTTGGGAAAACAGCAACTTACCAGACAACAGCACGCAACAATCATGCGCGGTGACACAAAGTGGTTCGGTTGTTGCCTGCGCGGCCAACCGAGACGGATTGTTGGTTGTACACTTTCAGCAGAATTCGTTCATCGTCAACTACACAAATGACGACCTGGTTCACAGTGGCGTTTTGTAATTTATGTGTGTAACATTTAAACTCTCACCACTCGACACACATCACATCGATTAACTATGTTTTTCACCACACCTGGTCAGGTTTGGGTCAGGTTTGGGTCTGGTTGGTTTGGTTGCGCAGTTGGATTGCCAGTTGGTCGGTTAGTCTGGACCGGCTTGGTTGAACTGGCTGGACTGGCTGGACTGGCTGTTGTAGGGCGACTGGGACTGAATAGTCTGCTGGGCATTGCGTTGCAGCCAGGTTGCCTGCTGTTTACTGTCCAGCGAGTCGTACTGGTTCCGCAGCCGGGTGCAGGTCTGCGAGTTGCGTCCGTACAGCTTGTCCACACAGCCGAAAAACTGGTCCTTGTTGGTGTTGATGTTGCACAGCTCCAGCCAGTGCGAGCCAGCCAGCATCAAGATGCCGCCCGAAGCATACACCAAAATGGCGTGGCCCACCGCGCCGTGCTTGCCAGCCAGCTCGCAGGTAAAGTCCGACTTGGGAACCACCTGCTTGTCAACCAGCGTCGCAATGGTCAGCACGCTCAGCTCGTAGTGATGCGACTGGCATGCAACTTGGTGGTTGATGCCAAACAGAATCGTGTCGCTCATGCAGTGAACGTCGGCAGTCGAGCTGGTCGACAGCTCGGCCAGGGCTTTCAGCTGGGTCGAGCAGCAACTGCGCAGCTGCTGCTTGTCGAACCACAGCTGCACGCCGTAGTTGGCTGCACCCAGCCTCACCAGACAGTTGCTGCCCAGCACCGACCTTGGTGTGGTCCACTCGTTCATCAGCGCCTTGACTGAAAAGTCCGACATCATGACCATGAATCCGCGCGAGATGGCCAGCTCCACAAAGTCCAACACCGAGTACTTGGCCGGACCAGCCAGACCAGCCGGACCAACTGGACCAGCTGGACCAGCCGAGCCGACTGTGACAGCTGGACCAGCCAGACCAGCACTATTTGAAACTGCCAGTTTTGGTATTTTCAGTTCGGCAAACTGTTGGTTGCTGGTTTTACTGCACGCACAGCCTGGCTTTGAATCGAAACTGTGCTGAAAGCCAGAACAGCATTCAAAGTTGATCACAACAGTGTCGCTTTGCACCAATGCCAGGTCGCGTGCAATGTTTGCCAGCTCGGTTCGTTGGTTGCGACTAGTTTGACCAGTTGGACCAGTTGGACCAGTTGGACCAGTTGGACCAGTCGGACCAGTTGGACTAATCAGGTCGTGCAGTAACGCAACCATGCTGGCATCAATGGTGTACACCTGGATGTACTGGTGGTCGGGCGCTTGCTGCTTGACAGTTTGAAACAACTGGTCGTACGAGTTGCCAGAACAAATGCTGATGATGACGCCTGCTAAAACTGGTTCAGACGGTTGTTTGGGCTGGTTTGGCTGGTTTGGCTGGTTTGGCTGGTTTGGCTGGTTTGGCTGGTTTGGCTGGTTTGGCTGGTTTGGCTGGTTTGGCTGGTTTGGCTGGTTTGGCTGGTCAGACATGATGTGCAATCAACACTGGCAAATATGCCAGCAGTTGGGCAGTTGGGTATGATAGATTGGTAAGTTTGGTTCGATTGGTTCGATTGGTTCGATTGGTTCGATTGGTTCGATTGGTTTGACTGGTTATTTTGGTCTGGTCGGATTGGTTAGTTTGGTTGGATCGGTTCGCTTGATAACATCTTGGCAAACACATATGACCATCGCTTGGATGTCTGGTTCAACTATTCACACTGGTTTTATTTGGTTTAAACTGGTTTTATTTGGTTTAAAATGGTTTTAATTGGTTTAAAATGGTTTAAATTGGTTTAAATTGGTTTAAAATGGTTTGAACTGGCTCAACTTGACTGGACCAACTTTTCGATTCGCTGCAGCACTTTCAAACGCCGCAGTTCCAGCGAAGCAGAACTGATGCTGCCGAACCCAATCAGCCGGGTAATTTCTTTCAACAATCGCGTTGAAACCAGCACCTTGTCTACTGCCGGCAGGTCTGTTTGCTGGTCATCCTGGTCATCCCGGCTTGGTTTCTGGTCATTCCGACCTGGGTTCTGGTCATTTGGGCATGCTTTGCCGAGCTTTTTGGCATTTGCCTGCACATGTTGGCTAATCGCGCAAACCAGCAGCCGACTGCCGTACTTGTGCTGCGCTTTTTCAAGCAGGCTCTGCACCGGGCGTGCTGGCTTGACTTTTTTGCTTGCCTGCTTGTAGCGCTTGGCACTCATTCTCACGACAAGCAAACCAAGTCGATAAAACACAAAAAAACACAAAATTGGTTCGTCCAACCTACAACCTACAACCTACAACCTACAACCTGCAACCTACACCAACTCAGCAACTTACCAAACAGTCGGTTTGAAATTTCAAACCTAGTTGCTAAATCTCGACAACAGTTAGAACCAACACTCAACATGACGAGTTTGATTATTAGGTTATTCGATTATTATGTGTGTAAAAAAAAGCAAAGCATTGCTCACCAGGCCTGCCGAGCCTGCCGAGCCTGCCAAACCTGCCAAGGCGCTGTGTCGGCAATGCCGAGTACGTCCGAGTTCAAGCACAGCATTTTGAATGCAGAAAAACTAGCACAACAAGTCCTGCGCCAACCAGCACGCGCCGTGCATGACAGGCGCAAGCACAACCACGCGGTCTTGCGCGGCGGAAGTTACATTGCCAACGGCACTGTCAAGTGTGTAATTGACGCAAGTGACGACGTACAGTGTTTCGATGGTGTTGATGTCTTAAAGGTAAACCAGCCTGAACAGTATGTTAAAGTAGTCATGACCAAACAGGATTTTGACCAAGAAGTAAACACTGCCAAGCAAATACGCCAACTCGTCCAGGACGACAAGCACCTGCTGACAAGCAGCGTTGCCGACAACCACGGTTGGTGCATCCACAAGCACGACGCCGAAGCCATGATTAATGCCCACAACCAACCAAAAGCACATTGTGGTGTGAAATTGCAACAAAACTCGGATCTGGTGGTCGCACTGATTAGGCGCGGCAAGTCGTTTCCAAAAACAATTCATGCTGGCAACATGCTTTTTGTATGGGACGTGTTGCACGCACTGTGCAGGTTCAGGCACAGGAATGTCATTCACTTTGACGTCAAGCCTGACAACATCATCATTGAAAACCAAGTTGCCAAGCTGATTGATTTCGGCCTGACCAAGACAGACGACTTTGTACAATCTGACCATCAACGATATTTTCTGTTGAATCGTTACATGTATTGGCCAACCGTGCTGGCCTCGCTGTTTTCAAACTATGACCGGCTGTCCAACCCGGAATGGCTGTCGGAAGTGTTGTCGTCGATCGACAAGCACGGCTTTGCAGTCATGCTGATTTACGACTTGAAGTATGACGGCTTTGCCACTCCAGACTGGTCATGCTTCAAGAACCTTGGCAAGCGTCGTACCAACATGATGTGTGAACGAATGATAGTCAACGGACAAATCATGTATCCGGGCGACTGGAACGAATACGACGAGTATTATGATGCACCGTTTTATTCGTGGAAGAAAATATACCAAACTCTACGACGCAGGTTTCATGCAACAGCACCAAGTCTTGAAGACTACATATATGTGTTGAAAGCACGACACGACAGATCAGTTGCTGCGAACCGTGTTGGCCAGACCAGCCAAGTAAACCAGCCCGACCATCCCGACCAGCCCAACCAGCCCAACCAAATTACTCCGGAAAGCAGAGTAGACCAGGTGGTCCCGGCAAGCTCAGCCAGTACGTCAGACACGACGCGCAAAATGATCAACTCGGGCGAATCCGTCCAGCAAAGCCCTGCCAGTAAAGCACAATCAGGCATAGACGATGGATTAGATGAACCAGCCGACGAAGCACAGTCACGCACAGACGATGGATTCGATGAACCAGCCGACGAGGCACAATCAGGCATAGACGATGGATTGGACGAGCCAACACAGCTTGGCAAGCCAGGTTCTGGCATGGCGTTGGCCCAGTATGGCGCCAAGCTGACCGGCGGCGCCTACATTGCCAACGGCACGTACAAGTGTGTGATTGACGCATCCGACCCGGTTGGCTGCGCAGACAACACAGCGCTGGAAGTTGAGAATCCAGAACAGTTTGTCAAAATTGTCATGTCTGAATCAGAATTCAAAGATGAAAGTAAAAAAACAGAGTCTATTCGCGACAGGATAGAAGACCACTCTGGTTTGATGACCATGAGCTTGGCAGACAACAAAGGTGTTTGCAAGCACGCAGTTGGCGCACAACAAATGCTGGACATTCCAACCAAAGACGGCACTAGGCACTGCGGCATTGAACTGGATGAACCAACCGACTTGGTGGTCGCAATCGTCAAGCGCTGCGAAAATTTTCCAGTGATGATCAACCCGCAGAATGTATATTTGATTTACGACGTGCTGCACGCTCTGTTCCAGTTTTCAAACGCCAAGATTGTGCACTGCGACGTCAAGCCAACCAACATAGTGGTCGACAACCAAACTGCCAAGTTGATTGACTTTGGATTGACGAACCATGCCGACTACTTTAAAACCATGGATGATAAAATGCTTGCGCAGGCCAAGTACCAATTTTGGCCGGCTGTTCTAACCAGGTTGTTCAACATACCAGTCAAAAAGCGCCAGGCAATCGACGAACTAGACGACATTGTGTTGGATATCGACAAGCACGGCTTTGCCGTGATGCTGATATACTGGTTGCAATATACCGGGTTGGCAACGCCGACATGGCAGCTGTTCAAGGATGTGACCAAGCAACGCAAGTTGAAGTGTGTCGACATGCAAATCGACGAAACAGTGACAACACCGCGTGATTTCAAAACGCACCAGCTGGCAAACAAGCAATCAATTTGCTATGATCCGTACTACGACGCAGCATTCTATTCGTGGCAAAAAATCTATGAAAACTTGCAGCGTCACTTTAGTGTCAAAGCCGCCAACTTGGCTTCATACAAAGCTATGCTACGAGCTAGGCAGACGCCGGCCAGGCATGCCAAGTCAACCAGACTATCCGGACCAACCGGGCCTGCCAGACCTGCCAGCATGATGCTAAACATCAAACCGATCGGTTCAAGCATTGGCAGCAAAGCAGGTCGAAACGGCAATGATGATGAGGATGATGAGAATGATGATGATGATGATAATGATGATGAGGATGCTGATGATGATGATGATGATGATGATGATGATGATGATGATGACAGCAACCCCAAGCCTGTAAAGCGTGGTCCAGCATCCATGTCGACCATGACCGGCACATCCAAAATGCCAAGAAGTACAAAATAGATGTATGTCGACAAACAAATCATGGTATGTAAAAAAGCAGCATGTCGTCTCGTCGCAAAATTCTGGACTGGGAACAGTATGTCGGTAACCAGCTGGGCGTCAAAAATGTACGCGCCATGAACGCCAGGCGGGCGCACAACATTAGAAAGTTGTTTGGTGGTTCCTACATTGCAAACGGTGCAACAAAATGCGTGGTGGACATGCAAGACCAAGACGCAGTGTGTATCGACAAGCAACTTGTGGTTGACAACCCAGACAAATACGTCAAAATCGTGCTACCCCGAGTGGTATATTACAACGAAGGCAACCAACTGTTGGCGATTCGCAAAGCAGTTGGTGATTCAACTGGGTTGTTGACACACGGAATAGCCGATAACGTTGCTGCGTGCATTGTAGCCCACAATGCAAAGCAAATGATTGACGTAAAAAACCAAAAATCAAGATACTGCGGTGTCAAATCGTTTACCGACAAAGCTGGAAAACAAATTGGTCTGCAGCTTGTCATGGCGGTGGTCAACAAAGTCGAGCCTTTTCCGACTGTCATCACACGTCAAAACGTACATCTTGTCTACGACGTGTTGCATGCTCTGCACCAGTTTGCAACACATGAGTATATGCATCTTGACGTCAAGCATGAAAACATCATGGTAGAAAACAATGTTGCCAAGCTGATTGACTTTGGGTGGAGCAGAACCTACACCAAAATGTTGCAAGAGCCGAACGACGTTATGGCCAACAAGCCGTATCCGTTTTGGCCGTGTATGCTGTCCACCATGTCGAGGTGGACAACTGAGGAAATTGACCCATTGATTGAATCTCGCTACAACGAAGTAGACGAAATTATGATGTCGTTTGACAAGTTTGGCTTTGCGAAAACATTGATGCAGACATACTACCATTCGCACGCACTGACGTTTGAAGATATGCAACGGCCTCGGCCAAGTTTGTTTCAAAAGCAAGTTTTACGCAAACTGCGGTGCAAAGACCACGTTTTGACCATCCAAGGTGTGGTCACACCGGTACAGCCAAAAGACTGGAACAAGTGGGACCACTATTACGACTACGAGTACTATACATGGGAGGAGATTTATGGAAATTTGCAAAAGTGGTTTGGTGTAAAAGGACCAGCGTTGAAAGACTACTATTATTCGCTAAAACAACGGCATGACAACGCTGTCAGTGGCATTGGCAGTGGTAGCATTGGCAGTGGTGGCAGCGGCAGTGGTGGCAGTGGTGGCAGTGGTGGCAGTGGTGGCATTGGCATTGGCAGTGGTGGCAGTGGTGGCAGTGGTGGCAGTGGCAGTGGCATTGGCAGTGGTGGCAGTGGCATTGGCAGTGGTGGTGGTGGCAGTGGCATTGGCAGTGATGGTAGTGCCAGTGGTGGTGGTGGTGGCAGTGGCATTGGCAGTGATGGTAGTGCCAGTGGTGGTGGTGGTGGCAGTGGTGGTGGTGGTGGCGGTGGTGGCAGTGGTGGTGGTGGTGGCGGTGGTGGCAGGGGTGGTGGCAGTGGCAGTGGTGGTAGTGGCAGTGGTGGCAGTGGTAGCATTGGTGGCAGTGGTGGTGGCAGTGGCAGTGATGGTGTGGCTGAGGATAGTTTGTTTGGCGAGCTTGATGTTGACCAAAATAGTTGGGCTGACCCGACTATTCGAAATGTCACTGATTATGCTGATCATGTGGATCATTCTTTTGACTGGCATGTTACTGGCTACAATAGTTTGGCAGACCCAAATAGTTTAGGTGTCGTTCAGCATGGTGTTGACTCGCAGGTCGACCAAGATAGTTTGGTCGACCAAGTTAGTTTTGCAGATTCAAATAGTCTGGGTGTCGCAGCTGACAGTTTGATTAAACCGGTTGGTTTCAGTGGTTTGGTTGACTGGCACGTTGGTGACGACGATAGTTTGGTCGACCAGCAGAGTTTCACCGACCAACACGGTGCGACCAAGAATCAAGTTCGGATTACTGGTCAACACAACCGTGCGGCCAACACGAATGAAACCCAAACTGGTGTTGCTAAACCGCGCAAAACCAAAATTAGCAGCATTTACAGGCCAACTGATATATTCAACAGACCGCGCGAAGATGCACGCAAACATGCAAAGCGTTCAAAAAACCAGTCAAACCAGTCACACCAAACGGACGTGCCGAACCAACCAAGGCTGTCCGGCGGCGACTATGTAGCGCACGGCGTGTCCAAATGTGTTGTCGACGCAGACGACCAACAGGCAGTCTGCGTTCATAATGCCGAGCTGGTTGATGCAAAGGATGCTGGTCAGTCTGTCAAAATTGTGCTTTCCAAGCGCGACTTTGACAAGGAAGTCAGGTTGGTTGGCAAGTTGCGCCAAGCAGTTGACAAGCAGCATGTGTTGACGCTCAGCATTGCAGACAACATGGGCGTGTGCACAGTCAAGCACGGTGCGACTCACATGATAGACGTGAAAAAGCAGAAGAGAGCTCACTGCGGGGTCGGCAAGTACCACCAGCCAACGCAGCTGGTAGCAGCAGTAGTCAGGCGCGCTGAAAAGTTCCCGACTGCGATTACCAAGCAAAACGTTTGTTTCATTTACGACGTGCTGCACGCGCTGTACCAGTTCGCCAAGCATGGATATGCACATTTGGACGTCAAGCGCAAGAACGTCATGGTCGACAACAACATTGCCAAGCTGATTGATTTCGGGTGGACCAAGTCGTACGATGAAATACTTGCTGGAAACAAGACCCTGGCAAGCAAAGCTTATCCGTACTGGCCGAACGTGTTGTCCAGCATTTCCAAGCTGAGCACAGCACAGATTGCAAGCCTGCAACATCGTCCAAACCAGATGGCGGAGCTGATGCAGGCCAGCGACAAGTTTGGCTTTGCGATGATGTTGCTGCAAACTGAGCAGCCAGCAGAAACGTTTCAGTACCACACCAAAAAACCTACAATTGAAATGTTTCAGATAATCGGCAAGTTGCGGGCCTGGCGCTGCAACTACAACAACAACAACAACAACCAACAAACTGCTTTCAATAAATGGGATGTGCACTACGATAGCAGGTTTTATTCGTGGAAACAGATTTATGCCAACTTGCAAGACTGTTTCGGCGTGCCAGGTCCCGACTTGGAGGTGTACTACAAGTGGTTGGCAAGCAGGCAACGCAAGCAAACTAGTCCATGAATACTTCAAATTGTAATTTAATTACTACAACACCAGCTTTCAAATTTTTTTCCCAACAAAGATCTTTGCGGTGTTAAACTCGGTTGATTGTATCAGTTGGTTGTAGGCTTGAAGCCTTTGCTCAGAGCTTGAATCTTGTTTTTGTTTCATAATGTCTATGCGGTCATCTTCTATGCTACTTAGCAGCACACGCAGATCATTTTTGACCGCGGCGTCTGCAATAATAATGTTTGACGCCTTTCGTTCGGCAAATTGGAACAGCTTGTTGATTTGGTGCAACAGCGGCAACAACACTTCGAATACAACGTACTCGTGAGAACCACTTTGGTTTGCTTTTTGTTCGGCGTAATCTTGCAACGTACGAACAAACCGCAACGTGTAGCCAGGCAACTCGGGTTTGTGGCCACCAATCAACACAGCTTTTTTCTTGGGCTTGGCTTTATGCGTTTTGGCCAAACGCCAAACCTTGGTTTTCTTAGCAGAGTTTGCCCATTGAACCTGGTACACACGCTTGTCCTGTCCGGCACAACGCGTGCCAATTCGAAGCGCTTGTGGTTGCTTGCGAGGCAACAGCACACGTCGGACCATGTTGCCAAAGTTTGACTAATTGTTGATGTTTGATTGGTCGATTTGGTTAGTTTGTTTTTTTAATATACGTTGATATTTTGTACACAGCTATTTGACATGTATGTGTTTGTTGGTTGCATTGGCTGGTTGCACCACATGGTCCGGTTAGTTTGTTGGTTGCACCACATGGTTTGGTTGGTTGGTTGATTGCACCACATGGTCCGGTTAGTTTGTTGGTTGCACCACATGGTCCGGTTAGTTTGTCCGGTTAGTTGGTTGGTTGCACCACATGGTCTGGTTAGTTGGTTGGTTGCACCACATGGTCTGGTTAGTTGGTTGGTTGCACCACATGGTCTGGTTGGTTGGTTGGTTGGTTAACATAAACACAACACCCACGTGTTGCGACACAAACTGGTCAAAGCGTACCAAGCCTGTCCAAACCTGTAACAAAATAAACATCTAATAAAAAATACCAGTCAACAGCAAACTCAGGGATGCCTGCATTTTTGCTGCACGTCAGGTGTGTGTGCTATACGTTGAGACATGCAAAGCGGTATCTGTCCAATTTGCCAGACGGCGCAGACCAGTATTTTGCATCTAACTTTAGCAGATTGCTTGACCAAATCTTTGCAGATGCCAAGACGGTCGGCTTCGATCTAGCATGGCACAATCAGGCAATCCAGGTCGACATGGCGGAAGACTGTGCACGCATTACGTTGTTGCTTTGCACCAACACAACCAACACAACCAACACAACCAACACAACCAACACAACCAACACAACCAACACAACCAACACAACCAACACAACCAACACAACCAACACATTTACCCGTGACTTTGTGGCCAAGCAAACACGCATTGCCAAACAAGCATTTTTGTATACCAGTCTGGTCGGACCCAACATGTTTTGGTCTGCAGACGTATCTAGCCTGACCGAGCTGTCCAAGCCTGTTTACCTGGCGTTTTGCAATGTTGTTATTGAACCTTGTAGTTGGCACGACGCAACCTGCATGTTTGGCAAAGAGAAAGTTGACCAAACTGGTCCAACTTATCCGACTGGTTCGACTGGTTTTACTGTTTTGACTGGTTCGACTGGTTTGACTGGTTCGACTGGTTCGAATGGTTCGACAGGTCACATGTTGAAAACTATTTTTCCAGCAAACTGGCACTCTAAACTAGACGAGATTGTGCGTTACAAACCGTATTGTGCATTGTTTACCGACCAGCTGGTCAAGCACATTCGCTTTATTAAAACTACCCGACATTACTTACTTTAAACCGAAACACCAAACTTTGCAGTCCAACCAAACAACCAACCAAACAACCAAACCAACTGGTGGTGCAAACAAAACAAACAACCAAACAACCAAACCAACTGGTGGTGCAAACAAAACAAACAATTAAACAACCAAACCAACTGGTCGTGCAAACAACCGCGTGCAACCGAACTAGAAAGCAGTCATGGGCGACACCGTTCCAAGCAAATTGTGGGGTCGGCCCGACGACAAGGCAGTTGCTAGAATTGCCCAAGCAGTCGAAGCACTGATGCATGCCGGCGACAGCACTTCCAAGCAGGCAGATGGTCGACAGACCACACTAGGCCTACACAGTGGTGTTTGTGCCGTTTGTGTTGGCTGTGTTGGCTGTGTTGGTTGTGTCGGTTGTGCCAGTTTGAAGCGCCAAATCGACGGCGTCAACCAGCTGGTGCACAGCCTGCGCCAAGAGTTGGTGGACCACGAACTGCGAGCCAGGCAGTCACTGCTTTGGCTGGATGAATACAAGAAGGTGTGCGATTCGCAGCAGGCGATGATTCAACATTACCAAGATCAGTTTGTTCAAGTTGTCCCGCCCAACCAGCCCAACCAGCCCAACCAGCCCAACCAGCCCAACCAGCCCAACCAGCCCAACCAGCCAAACTAGCCAAACTAGCCAAACTAGCCAAACTAGCCAAACTAGCCAAACCAGCACATCCAGATGGATGTTTAGTATGGACTGGTCAACATGGCCGGTATGTAGACACAAATGGTGAAAATCTAAGTGTTGACATGAAAACTTGCATTATTTAAAAAAAGTATTGAAACCATCCAGTCCAGCCAAACCAAGCCAAGCCAAACCAAACCAAACCAGCCGACTGGCTGCTTGTCTACATATTCATCAAAAATGAAGCATAAACAAACATTCAAAATTTCAGGCAAAGCAAAACGTGTCAAACTGGTCAAGACTGGCAAATCCACCAAATCACCTGGGCGGGCCGGGTTGACTCGGCTGGCCAAACTGTCGACCAATTTCGCCAAGTTGAAGCTAGTGTCCAATTGGCGCGTTGCACAGCAAAAGGCATACAAGTACTTGGGCAGAAAGCACGGCAAGTTGTATGCCTCGCCAAACAGCCGCAAAAAGTACTGTGTCATTGCACCCAACAACCACATTGTTTCATTTGGCGCTATCGACTACCAGGACTTTACCAAGCATCGCGACCAGCAACGCCGCCAAAACTACCTGACACGTGCTGGCAACATTGGCGGCAACTGGCGCAAAAACAAGTTTTCACCAAACAACTTGGCAATGCACATTTTGTGGTAAGCAGTATATGTTGAACGTTTTTCAAACCGACAACGAACCGACAAAGCAACCAACATCTTGTCAACAGTTGGGCTGTCTGGGCTGTTTGGGCTGTCTGGGCTGTTTGGGCTGTCTGGGCTGTTTGGGCTGTCTGGGCTGTTTGG
>Ga0114981_10000073_pt1 | contig 54495 bp, 46 predicted proteins | sample S_140806_MF_Meta_FD_87028 | JGI IMG/M metagenome (GOLD analysis project Ga0114981, IMG submission 87028) | Freshwater microbial communities from Lake Simoncouche, Canada to study carbon cycling - S_140806_MF_MetaG | ecosystem: Environmental > Aquatic > Freshwater > Lake | place: Lake...
CACAACTTTCGTGTAGTGCTTCTCTGTCCACTTCTTCACAAATGAAGTATCTCCTTCAATAGAACGAATGACGTGTGGTGTAAAATAATATCCGCGATTGGCAATCGTACAAATGATATTGCACATCTGAACTGGAGTTACACCGAGTTCCGCCTGACCAATTCCCAATCCTGCACCGGCGAGCGTAATGGATTTCCATCCGCCTTTCCCGAAAACACGATCGTAATATGCTACTGTTGGAACATTTCCCTTTTTCTCAAATGGAAGATCCGTTCCGATCTCAACACCTACTCCGAAACTCAACACATAATCGCGCCATGCCTGATAACCTTCCACCTGACTCTTGTACTTGTGATTATCAAGAATACTCTTGAACACATATGTATAATAAGAGTTACAAGAAGTAGCAATAGAGCCAGGCATATCCATAGGACTAGGGTGCGCGTGACACTTAGGTTTTCCACCCAATGGGGGGTATCCATGTGCACATGGATAACGCGTTGCAGAAGTAAGTACGCCTTCTTGCTGACCAATCAATGCATTCATTAACTTGAATGTTGATCCCGGAGGATAGCTGGACTGCAATGCGCGATTAAACAACGGTTTCCCAATTGTGTCTTGCATCACCATTGTATAGTTCTTCGAGAAGTCACGACCGATGAACAAGTTGGGATCATAAGTAGGACTTGTTATCAATGCTAAAATTTCTCCAGTTGTAGGATCGATTGCACAAATACCTCCGATTTTGTTCTGCATGAGTTGCTCACCATACAATTGTAAATCGGCATCAAGTGTAGAAACAAGATCACTTCCCTCAACACCCGCGGTATCATACAACCCGTTCTTATAGCTGCCTTTGATGTTGTTGTGCACATCACGCATCTTGATCTGAAATCCTTTCTTACCTCTCAAGTATTGTTCGTACCCTTTTTCAATGCCGGATTTTCCAATGTAATCTCCAGACTTGTAGTACGGATTTTTCTGGCACTCGGCGTCATTCACTTCACCCACATAACCCAACAAATGCGCCGCAATAGGATAAGTGTATTTTCGCACAGTACGCGCCTGCACATAGAATCCTTTGAACTTGTAGAGTCGCTCCTGCAGCCTTGCATTCAACTCTGGCAGCATTTGACTTTCGAAAACATGCGAACGGTAGTCTCGCGCAGCTTCATCCAAACTTCCGGAGAATCGAATCAGTCGCTTGTTCAGTTCATCCATTGTAATATTGAGAATACCGCATAGTCCTACGGTATCGCATCCTACCATGTCACGGGGAACAACCATTAAATCGTAAGCACCCTGATTGAATACGAGTAGCTTTCCGTTACGATCGTAAATTGCTCCACGCGGTGGGTAATCTGTTTGATACAAGAAGGCCTGGTTACTTGCCACAAGTTTGTAACGATCATCAACCACCTGTACATAGAACAAGCGAATGGTGTAGAGGATTACCGCCAGCACCACAAACCCAATAACGAAATACTTTCTGTCTTGTAATTTCATGTACGCTGAGGTGCACGGTAAAAAAGAAACTGTGTTACAACAACCAGAAGCAGTGTAGCTATTGTACTGATCAATATGCGTAACAAGGTCATTCCTACTTCACGGAAGCTGAATATCTCAATATAGAACAATAGGAAGTGATGAATGAAAATCAGAATAGCAGCATAAGAAAGAAACCACATACGTCCCATATCCTGCATAGTTGGTTGCTGACCGAATTCATAACCATCTCTTGGCATCATGAAACGCAAAACTGCTGGTCTTGCCCAACCCATGAGCGTACATGCAGCCATGTGCATTCCCATTGTACCATAAAACAAGTCCACAAAAAAACCTAGAAGAAAAGCCAATATCAAACCAATCCAAGCAGGTAATTCAAACGGAAGTAGAATTACAAACAACACATAGAGGAAAGGGTTGATCATGAAACCTACTTCCATATTTTTCAGGATGAGTCCTTGTACGAGGATCAAACCAATAAACCGTAATCCATGTTTTACTAACTCATTCAGCATTGCCCATCCCCGCTTTCTCTTTTAACTGAATGATTTCATCCCGCATCAGATCACGCACAATATACACGTGGTGCAACTTTCTAAAGTCAGTCGTAAACTGAACGCGAACAGAATATGTTTTTTCTCCTGCAGGTTTTTCAAAAGTCATGACCGTGCCCACCGGAATTCCAGCCGGGAATGCATCTCCAAGCCCACTCGTAACCAATGTATCGCCTTTTGCAATCTTTGAGTGTGTTGGTAAATCAGTCATTACGCCTTCTCTGTAGTTGGTATAATCCCACGATAACTGCCCAAATGTTCCGTCTTTCTTCACGCTAGCACTCACTTTGCTGTCTTTGTGTAGAAGCGACATCACTACGCAAAAATTATCAGAAACCTCTCGAACAATCCCAACAACTCCACCCGGAGTAATTACACCCATATCCACTTTGACACCTTGCAATGCACCACGATTCAAAACGATATAGTTGTTCCGTAAAGAGACAGTGTTATCAATCACCTGAGCAGCAATATAGCTATAACGAAGTCGATGGATCGAATCCGTTACCATTGTTGATGCTGTATCGTAATCGAGATACGCAGTTTTCAATTGGCCAAGAAGTATTGCGTTCATTTCCGACAACTGAATATTCTGATCTTTCAAATCGAAGTACTGCGTGATTTCATTTCGGGTCGCATACATTGAACCGTTCAGTGCATTAGAAGCGGAAACCGCAGCTGCTTTCTGAAAATAATTGTGGTTCACTACAAGCGTCAGTGAAACAATCTGCAGAAGTAGAAACAGCAGGAAAAAATAATGTCGTGCTAAAAAAACGATGAGATTCCGCATCGCTTAGGATATCCTGTTGTTTGTAAAATAGTTCCTTACTTAATGAGGAACGGAAATTTATCGATGTTCTTCAAAGCGATACCCGTACCGCGAGCAACTGCACGCAACGGATCATCAGCAACATGCACTGGAAGTTTCGTCTTCAATGAAATTCGCTTATCGAGTCCGCGTAGCAATGACCCTCCACCCGCGAGATAAATTCCTGTGCGGTAAATATCTGCAGACAATTCTGGCGGAGTCATTTCAAGTGCGTTCAAAATTGCTTCTTCAATTTTCGAAATCGACTTATCCAGTGCGTGAGCAATCTCTACGTAGGAAACATAAATCTCTTTCGGAATACCTGTCATCAAATCGCGACCATGCACAGGGAAGTCCGGAGGAGGATTTTCTATTTCCGCCATTGCAGCACCTACTTCGATTTTGATACGTTCAGCAGTACGTTCACCGATCAGAATATTGTGTTGACGACGCATGTACTCTTCAATGCTTCCTGTAAACTCATCACCCGCAATACGAATTGATTTGTCGCAAACAATTCCACCCAAGGCAATGACTGCAATTTCAGAAGTACCACCACCGATGTCGATGATCATATTTCCCATCGGCTCTTCCACATCAATTCCAATACCAATAGCAGCAGCCATCGGTTCGTGAATGAGGTACACTTCCTTCGCACCAGCATGTTCCGCAGAGTCACGAACAGCTCGCTTTTCAACTTCCGTGATACCAGAAGGTATACAAATCACCATTCGTAATGACGGCGTAAATAATTTTCTTCCCGGATTGATCATTTTGATCATTCCGCGAATCATATGTTCCGCTGCATGGAAATCGGCAATTACGCCATCTTTCAATGGACGAATCGTCTTGATGTTTTCATGAGTCTTACCATGCATTTGCATAGCCTGCTTTCCAACAGCAATAATTTTTCCTGACTGGCGATCAATTGCAACAATTGAAGGCTCATCGACCACCACTTTATCGTTGTGGATAATGATCGTGTTTGCCGTTCCAAGGTCAATCGCGATTTCTTGCGTGAATAAATCGAATACTCCCATTGATATTTACGAATTACGGTGTACGATTTCGCGTACGATTATTTTAATGTTTAAAATGTCTGTTTCCTGTAATCACCATTGCCATACCATTTGCGTTGCAATAGTCAATTGAATCTTTGTCTCGGATCGAACCGCCTGGTTGAACCACCGCATGAATTCCTTCTCCATGCGCGATTTCAACGCAGTCGGGGAAAGGGAAAAATGCATCTGAAGCCATTACTGCCCCTTTCAGATTAAATCCAAACGCGTGCGCTTTCACGATCGCCTGACGTAATGCATCAACACGTGATGTTTGCCCAGTTCCGCTGGCTATGAGTTGCTGATTCTTTGCCAACACAATCGTATTCGATTTCGTATGCTTCACTAACTTATTCGCAAAAACCAGATCGTTGAATTCTTCTGCTGTGGGAACAACAGTTGTTGCCGGTTTCATATCCGAAGCAGCTTCCGTTTTACGATCCTTCTCCTGCGCAATTATTCCGTTCAGTAATGTGCGATGCTGCATTGAAGCCATTGCAACAGGCTTGCGCACGAGAATAATTCTGTTTTGTTTTTGCTTGAGAATATCCAATGCCGCAGCGTCATACGCCGGCGCAATGATTACTTCAAAAAATATTTTGGTGATTTCTGCCGCAGCTGCAGCATCGATCGTCTTATTGCAAACAAGAATTCCGCCAAATGCAGAGACAGGATCTCCTGCCAGTGACGCGTTCCATGCTTCTAGCACTGTTGCACGTGATGCAGCTCCGCACGCATTGTTGTGTTTGAGAATTGCGAATGTGGGTTCAGTGAAATCGTCAATGAGATTGACCGCAGCATCTACATCCAAAAGATTGTTATATGATAATTCTTTTCCTGCAATCTGATCAAACATGGCATTCAAGTCGCCATAGAAAAACGCCTTTTGATGCGGATTTTCTCCATAGCGCAAACTTCTTCCTCCGTTTTGCGCAGCACGGAAAACGTACTCCTGACCTTCGCCGTTGAACCAATTGAAAATTGCAGAATCGTATCCAGATGAAACAGAAAACGCGCGAGTTGCAAATGCTTTGCGGTCAGCAATCTCAGTTGATCCGTTTTTTTCATTAAGCAAATTCAACAAGACAGGATATTCGTCACGCGAAGAAACGATGATGACATCCTTGAAATTCTTTGCCGCAGCACGAATCAATGAAATTCCACCAATGTCAATTTTCTCAATGATATCCTGATCCGCAGCTCCGCTCGCAACAGTTTGTTCGAAAGGATAAAGATCAACTATCACCAAATCTAATTCTGGAATTTCATATTCTTCCAACTGTGCAACATCTGAATCTAACTCGCGACGTCCGAGAATTCCGCCAAAAATTTTAGGATGCAAAGTTTTCACGCGACCACCAAGAATGGATGGATATGAAGTCAACGACTCAACAGGTGTTACAGGAATTCCCAACTGCTCAATAAAACTTTGCGTACCGCCAGTGCTGTACAACGCCACACCTAACTCATGCAAACGTTTAATTACAGGCTCAAGATTGTCCTTGTAAAACACTGAAACCAACGCGCTTTTTATCTTTCTGGAACTGCTCATAATCTGGTTAAAAAAAGTGTTTCGAAGGTACAAAGTTCGAATGCATGAAATTTGCCGAAAAGTCAGTTTTTTGGTTTTGTTTATAAGATGTTCAGGTTGTTGATAAGGTTGGCAAAGACCGGCACTTTAGCCTTGCGAATTTCAACACTATACCCTTCGGATTTCTAAGGTTTGTGGAAGTGACTTGTTATTTCCAGCAAGTGTCCGTAGAAACGGTTTTTCCGAAGGACCTCAAGGTCCGAACTCCGTGCAAAGAGTGGCGAGTCCGATATGCTCGCTGGCCAGCTTACTAGGTACTCATTGCCAATTGCCCATATAACCAACCGGAATAATTCTTCTGCGCGGCTCAATTATCTCTGATACCGCCCGAAAAGGGTACCTTTGCCCAATGTTCTTCCTAACGCTATTTCGTGAAAGCATATCGTTTGCCTTGCATGCCTTGCGCGTTAACCGATTGCGCACCACATTGTCGCTATTGGGAATCACAATAGGAATCTTCGCTATTATCGCTGTTTTCACTGCGGTAGATTCCATGGAACGGAAGGTCAGAAGCAGCCTCGAGTCACTCGGAGAGAATGTCATTTTTGTCCAGAAATGGCCATGGACATTCGGTCCAGACTACCCGTGGTGGAAGTACATGAACCGACCATTGCCAGCAGTTCGAGAAACCGAAGAAATATTGCGCAGGACAGAGAATGTAGACGCGGCAGTTTTCACTGGTAACATTCGCAAAACCCTCTACTACAAGACCTCTTTCATTGAGAACGCCCAGATTTTGGTTACAAGCAAAGGGTACGAACAAGTAAAAACGTTTGAGCTCAGTGGAGGACGATTCTTTACTGATCAGGAGTCCGAAACCGGATCTGCTGTTTGTGTTGTGGGATACGGAGTAAGTCAGGCTTTGTTTGCCGGACAAGATCCTGTAGGGCTCGAGCTAAAACTCTACGGACAAAAAGTTCAGATTATAGGGACATTTGCACGTGAAGGCGAAAGTATGTTGGGCAATAGCCACGACAATATGGTGGCCGTTCCTGCAGAATTCGCTCAACGTTATGTGGACCTCGAAACCGATCAAGTCAACCCAAGCATTTTAGTGAAAGGTCGTAATGGCATAAGTGTAGAAGACCTGAAAGATGAACTGATGGGCACCATGCGTGGAGTGCGAAGACTCAAGCCTGGAGCTGACGACAATTTTTCGCTTAATGAAGTGAGTCTTTTGTCGTCACAAAGCGAGAGTATTTTCCGTGTATTCGGAACAGCAGGATGGATTATTGGCGCATTTTCCATTTTGGTTGGAGGATTCGGTATCGCGAATATCATGTTCGTTTCGGTGAAAGAACGCACCAATCAGATTGGAATTCAAAAAGCTTTGGGCGCGAAAAACTGGTTCATCCTCACGCAGTTTCTTTTTGAGTCAGTTGTCCTGTGCATCATTGGTGGATTGATTGGCTTAGGTCTGGTTTACCTTGGCGCTGTGATTGCTTCGCGTGCCATGGATTTTGAATTTGTACTGACCAGTTCAAATGTGATACTCGGCTTAACCATCTCGGCGATGATCGGAATTATCTCAGGATTTATTCCTGCCTACTCCGCATCACAACTTGATCCGGTTGAAGCCATCAGAAGCGGAATGTAAAATGGGATACACAACTTACACACGACCAAAGTTCGTTACGCTCATCTGCATCGTAGGCTTTTTGCTGGTGCTGTTCAGCATGCCGAGTGTATTTTCTCCTGACACGCGCGCAATGGGCGACTATTACCCGGCGCTTTTCGGAATGCTGATTGCCTTCCGCTTCATTGCGTATGTCGGTCTGTGGCACTTCAAACGGTGGGGCGTGGAGCTTTTCATGTACACGATATTCGCGAACGTAATTATCGGTTTACTGACTGACACTTTCAATGTTGTTGGGACAGTATATCACGTCATCATCCTGGTGATACTGGCATTCTTCTACAAGAAAATGGACCGCAATCTTTAGATAGTCTGAAGAGAAAATCAGCACATCGGATTCAAAGAAGCAATAGCCGACTTAATTGTTCCCACGTTTTCAAAAGTCAGAGACAACTTATTGTTATTCTCCTTCATTTTGACTTGACGATTGGTCTGAACAAATTTCAAAACACGTGTAAATGCTTCTGACTGGTAGTACGGAGAATCCTGCTTAGGAATGAAATATCCGGTCATCCGTTTGTTCTTAAGCACTAGTCGTTCAAATCCGATATCCATTGCCATCCAACGCAAACGCACTGTATCCATCAGCTCTTCAACCTGTGCAGGAATAGGTCCAAAACGGTCACGCAACATTACCTCAAATCGATTCAGGTCATCTTCGGAGCGACTGTCATCAAGTTGTCGGTAGAGTGACAAACGTTCCGTAATATTCTCAACATATCCATCCGGAATGAGAATCTCCATGTCAGTATCAATTTGCGTATCGCGCACAAAGATTCCGCGGTGTTTTGTGGTGGCGTCTTTCTTCTCCAGCTTCTGCTCCTCCTCCTCCTGCTTGAACAAATCGCGGAACTCGGTTTCCTTCAATTCCTGGATTGCTTCGTCCAGAATTTTCTGATACATATCAAAGCCGATATCACCAATGAATCCACTCTGTTCTCCACCTAAAAGATTACCCGCACCGCGAATATCCAAATCGCGAAGGGCAATGTGGAAACCAGCTCCCAAATCAGAAAATTCTTCGATAGCTTTTAATCTGCGCTGTGCTTCAGAAGTAAGCATAAACACAGGCGGAGTGATGAGATAACAGAAAGCTTTACGGTTTGAACGGCCTACACGACCACGCATCTGATGCAAATCACTCAATCCGAAATTCTGAGCATCATTTATGATCATTGTATTCGCGTTCGATACGTCGAGGCCGGATTCAATAATTGTCGTTGCAACCAGCACGTTGTATTGTCCTTCAACGAAATCGAGCATCACCTCTTCGAGTTTGCCTGCTTCCATTTGCCCATGTCCTACAGCCACTCGAGCGTCAGGGACAAGGCGGGAAATCATTCCGGCAACTTCCATGATATTTCCCACTCGATTATGAACGAAGAAAACCTGGCCGCCGCGCTGAACTTCAAACATTACAGCATCACGAACCAATTCTTCACTGAACGTGTGCAACTCTGTTTGTACAGGAAAACGGTTTGCAGGAGGAGTATTGATTACACTTAAGTCGCGCGCGCTCATCAGCGAAAATTGCAATGTTCTCGGAATAGGTGTTGCGGTAAGTGTAAGCGTATCTACACTCGTACGAAGAGTTTTGAGCTTGTCTTTTGCAGCAACTCCAAACTTCTGTTCTTCATCAATGATCAGCAATCCGAGGTCTTTGAATTTGACATCTTTACCAACGATAGAATGCGTACCGATCAAAATATCTATTTCGCCACTCTGCACCTTCTGCAAAGTTTCTTTCTTTTGTGCCGGTGTTCGATAGCGGTTGATATAACCAATGTTCGCAGGAAGATCCTTCAATCGCTCGCTGAATGTTTTGAAGTGTTGGAGAGCAAGAATAGTCGTCGGAACCAAAACCGCCACTTGTTTACTATCGCAAACTGCTTTGAATGCCGCGCGAATAGCTACTTCAGTTTTTCCGAATCCGACATCACCGCATACAAGACGGTCCATTGGACGATCTTTCTCCATGTCGCGCTTTACGTCTTGCGTTGCCTTCAATTGATCAGGAGTGTCTTCATAAATGAAGCTGGCCTCGAGTTCATGTTGCAGATAATTATCAGGAGAGAAACGAAATCCTTTTTGCGCTTTTCGTTGTGCGTACAACTTGATTAAATCGAAAGCGATTTCACGAACGCGGATTTTGGTTTTCGCCTTGAGATTCTGCCAAACCACGGAACCGATCTTATCGATGCGAGGCACTTCGCCATCTTTGCCTGCAAACTTTGATACACGATGCAGACTGTGGATGCTGACATACACGATATCGTTATCGCGGTAGACCAACCGGATTGCTTCCTGAATTTTTCCACTCACCTCAATCTTCTCTAGTCCACCAAAGCGTCCCACTCCATGATCAATGTGTACTACGTAATCACCTGGATTTAATCCGCGAAGCTCTTTGAGCGACATCGCTTCTTTCTTGCGCTGAAAACCATCTCGTAAGCGGAAACGATGATATCGCTCGAATATCTGGTGATCGGTAAAACAAGCCAACTTCAGAGAAGAGTCTGTGAATCCTTCGTGAATGGAGACCACCATTGGGTGATAGTCCAGCTTTCTACCGATATCTTCAAAAATCTTGTACAGACGCTCTGACTGTTTCGGGCTATCTGTAAATATGAGATTGGTAAAACCACCCGTGGTGTATTTGGACAATGCTTGAGTAAGCAGTTCAAAGTTCTTCTGAAACGAGGGCTGTGGCGACATCGCATACGCAATGGCCTCTGCATCTTTCAGTAGAAATCGATTTCCATTTTCAACGATGGAATAACCGAGTAACTGTTCGCGAAATGTTTCACCGTTGATGTATTGCTCAGATGGAGGAAGTCGGGATATTGTCGCATCCTTGATTTGTTCATCGTAAATATTCACTGCTGCCTGAAAATCCTTCTCGATCTCGCCTTCTGTCAATTCAATATCTGAAATCCAGATTACGTTAGGTGAATCTCCATGACGCGCCGTTTCGAAATATCTGAAGAAAGAATCTCGGCTTTCGCTAAGCAATTTCCCTTGTACGTTTGGAATAATTGTAAGATGTTCAATTGATTTCAAAGACAATTGAGTGAGCGCATCAAACGATCGAATTGAATCTACATCATCTCCAAAAAATTCAAGACGATATGGATTTTCGTGCGCGAAAGAAAACACGTCAACAATTCCGCCACGAACGGCGAACTGACCTGCTTCGTAAACGTAATCGACCTGTTCGAAGCCGTACGATTGCAACAGGTCGGTAACAAATGCTATGGATATCTTTTCGCCTCTGTGCAGTCGCAATGTGTTTCGCTCCAAAAGTTGTCGCGTAACCACCATTTCTGATAATGCGGCAGGATACGACACCACAATTACGCGTTTTTCCCTGCGAATGCGATCGAGAACTTCCGCACGCAAGAGTACGTTTGCATTGTCTGTTTCTTCAACCTGGTAAGGACGACGATAAGAGGATGGGAAAAATAAAACCGGAATTTGCGTTACAGTTTCTCCATCTTCACGCAATTCTCCGAGCAGACTTTCGACATCATTGAGAAAATACGCAGCGGTTTCTTTATCAGGTAGAATAAACAGATGCGATTGATCCGTAATTTGTGCAGTGGCCGCACCAATAAATGCAGGAGCAGAACCCGCGAGGCCACGCAATTGAATTCGTGAAGGCACAGAATTTCCCAGCTCGGAAACAATTTTACCCGTTCGAGTGTCTCTTTCAAACCGCTCCAGAACTTCCCTCAGCGTCATGCGACCGCGAAGTTACTCAGTTCCACGAAGCAGGTGGAAATTCCCCGTCAGAAATTGTAAAATAAGCCCAACCCCATTTCAGGAGTGATCAACGCAGACCCCAGAACATTCCATTGTTCGTTGGAATAAGGAGACCTGATAAAGCCGAAACGCCAAACAATCCCAACACGTCCATCCGGTTTCTTCGTTTTGTGGTATAGGAATGAACTTTGGAGTTGAGCAAAACCGGCGCTGCCACTTAAAAGTGTAAGAACAAAAATCGAAGTCCGTCATTCCATCACTTGAAGAATTGAGTTCTAAAGCAACATATGGAAAAAAAAGTGCAGCAGCGAGCCGAATAGAATTCCTAAATTGCCCGTAGGAAAAACAATTCAATATGTGTTTTAACATTGCGTCAAACAGGAATAAGAAAGTGCTAGAAGCTCGCTATCTGGCAGAGTTTGTTCCTGTAAAGTTTGAACCGCAGTTTTCTGTTTCCGGATTTGTTTATCCCGACATTCCAGTCATCTCCTCTGATGCAACAAAGAAAATTGATCTGGTGCAGTGGGGACTGATTCCGTCTTGGGTCAAGTCAGAACATCAGGCTAACGAGCTGCGTCCGCAAACATTGAATGCACGTGGCGAAACACTCTTTGAGAAACCCTCTTTTCGCAATTCCGCAGGACCAAGAAAATGTTGTGTACTGGTGAATGGCTTATTTGAATGGCAGACGCAAGGAAAAACCAAGATTCCGTATTTCATCTACATGAAAAACCAGGAATCATTTGCCTTCGGAGGAATTTGGGATGAATGGAAGAACCCGGACACAAATAAAGTCATTCGCACATTTTCAATCGTAACTACAGAAGCGAATCCGCTGATGGCAGAAATTCACAATTCGAAAAAGCGAATGCCACTCATTCTGGAACCCGGAAAAGAGCAGGAATGGCTGAACACACAAGACGAAAGCTCGACCATGGAATTGATACGCGCCATTGACGAGAATCTCCTCGCAGCGCACCCGGTATCCAAATTGGTAAACGGGCGTTCCGGTAATCCAAATCTTCCCGAAGTGCAAGAAGCTGTTCGGCCAACTCCTGTGCAGGGTTCGCTCTTTTGAAGTATATTTAGAGGCAATAAACACCATGAAACGATACGCCATCCTGATAGTTGCGGCAAGTTCATTGCTCTTCTTCTGCAATTCATGCGCGAAGGAAAGCAAGTCGCCAACGCTAACCCTCAAAACAGGCGCCGGATATACTTCTTCGGACTTTACTGCAGCTCCCGGAACCGTCATTCAGGTTGGAGTGATTGCCGACATGGGCACTGATCCTCTTAAGCTGATTTACTCAGAGGTAGCTTTCGATGGAGCCAACGTAGACTCATTATACACACGCGTTGAAGTGCCGTCGAATCAATCGCATTTCGAACACGACTTTACGATCACAGTGCGCAATCAGGTTGGAACGGAACGCTGGACATTCAACGTGAATGATAAAGACGGTCGGTTGACAGAGAAAGAAATAAAAATTGTGGTGCAATAAGATTGAATCAAATTACACCACAAATTTCCTACTGAAAAATGCTTCGGAATCTAGTCGAAGAATGCCTGTACGCCGATTGTAAAATCAGGATTGTAATACAATTGATCTAAGCTGTAATCAATCACTTTCAAACGCACATCGAATGCAGCATGATCTGAAAAGAACCATGCCATACCGGCTCCTGCGTATCCACGGAAACCGTTTGATTTTCCTGTAACATCAGGAGATCCCGTACTTTTTTGACGGAAAGTGTTCACAATGTATCCTGCGTTTCCGAAAAAGTACGGACGCCACGCTTTTTCCGGTTCACGAACATAGAAACGGAAACCCGGAGCAACCCATCCTTTGATTGATTGCGTTTTAATAGTTACTGAATCATTCTGATCAACTTTAGTGAAAGCCATTCCGAATCCGAAATCAGCACCTAATGCGAAGCTGTTTCCAACGAACCAGTAGGTTTCTGGCGCGAGTGTGAATGAATGTCCTGTTCCATCGCTTCCATCAAGATCCAGGTACAAGCGACCGGTTCCGCCAACAGAACGCCAGCCTTTGTCAGTTGGACGTTGTGCCATTGCCATTCCTGAAATGAACATCATGGCGCAGAGTAATGTCTTTTTCATTTTTATTGTGTTGGTATAACTAGGCTAATAAATTACTGCAAACATATGCCACCACGTATGCGAGGTATGGCACATGCGTTATCTAAAGCGGAATATTACCGTGTTTTTTCTGCGGAAGTTTGGCTGCTTTATTCTGTAACATTTCGAAAGCCGAAATCAGCTTCGAACGAGTGTCTTCGGGAACAATAACTTCGTCAATGAAACCACGTTCAGCGGCACGATATGGATTTGCGAAAGTTTCCAAATACTCTTGTTCCTTTTCCTTCAATTTCTCCACAGGATCTTTCGCTGATGAAATTTCATTTTTGAAAATAATTTCAGCAGCACCTTTCGCCCCCATAACGGCAATCTCCGCTGTTGGCCATGCAAAATTCATATCGGCACCAATGTGCTTTGAGTTCATTACATCATATGCACCACCATACGCTTTACGAGTGATGACGGTTACGCGAGGCACAGTGGCTTCACAGAACGCGTACAATAACTTCGCACCGTTGGTAATGATTGCATTCCACTCCTGATCAGTGCCAGGCAAAAATCCGGGAACGTCTTCGAATACGAGCAATGGAATATTGAATGAATCACAGAAACGCACAAAACGTGCAGCTTTCGTTGAAGAATGAATATCCAATACTCCGGCAAGAACCGCAGGTTGATTTGCCACGATTCCAATGCTTCTTCCTGCAAGACGAGCAAACCCGACAACAATATTCTCTGCAAAATTCTTGTGAACTTCAAGAAATGAATTGGCATCAATTACTTCTGTAATGACTTCACGAATATCATACGGTTGATTCGGATTGGCAGGAATGATTGCGTTTAGCGCAGGACGCTTTTCATTTGCGCTGTCATAGGCAAAACGCGGAGCATCTTCGTCGCAATTCTGCGGCATGAAAGACACCAGCTGACGAATATTGTTGATGCATTCAATTTCGTTAGCACAAGCAAAATGTGTTACACCCGATTTCGATGCGTGTGTCATTGCGCCACCCAACTGCTCGCTTGTTACTTCTTCATGCGTAACTGTTTTTACAACGTTAGGTCCGGTAACAAACATGTACGAAGTATTCTCAACCATGAGAATGAAATCAGTAATAGCTGGTGAGTATACTGCACCACCTGCGCATGGTCCCATGATTGCAGAAATCTGCGGAACTACTCCAGAAGCCAAGGTATTGCGATAAAAAATATCGGCATAACCTCCAAGCGAAACCACACCTTCCTGAATACGCGCACCACCCGAATCGTTTAATCCGATTACAGGAGCACCGTTCTTCATTGCGAGATCCATGATTTTACAGATTTTCTCTGCATGAGTTTCAGAAAGCGATCCGCCAAAAACAGTAAAATCCTGAGAGAAAACATACACGAGGCGACCGTCAATTTTTCCATATCCGGTTACTACTCCATCTCCAAGATATTTCTCTTTCTCCAATCCGAAATCCGTTGCACGGTGAGTAACGAGCATTCCGATTTCTTCGAATGTTCCTTCATCGAGCAAAAAATGTAAACGTTCACGAGCTGTGAGTTTGCCTTTCTTGTGCTGTGCTTCAATTCTTTTTTGACCTCCGCCAAGCATTGCCTGACTGATCTTATCGTTGAGTGTATTCAGTTTGTCTTTCATCTCCGTGGAATTGAATAATTCAATGCAAAACAGCTAAAAAAGTGGAGCGTATTTGCACTACGAAGATAACCTTCCTGCGCGAAACTTCATCACATCAATATAACCCAGAAGTGGTGCACCGTCTGAGCCTTCTATGCCCATTAAACCTGAACAAAATGAATGTGAATCCGAAACTTAATAAAAATTCCTGCCCGATGATTTCGAGCAGGATTTGCGAGGGATGTAGAATGATCTTTTAGAAGTCGATATGTATTCCTGCGGTCACTGGATATAAGGCCGGACCTTTGTCTTTCTCAAACAATTGAGTGAGTGAATAAGAAGCGAACAAGGTGTAATTTCCATAACCGATACGACCAATTAAGTCAACTTTAAACGGATTTACATTGAAGTCGTCCTTCAATTTACGCTTATACGTTTTGCCTTCGAGTTCGTATTTCTGCTTCAGCTTATTCTTGAAAATATTGTAACCGAACTGAGCACCTGCTCCGATATGAAAAGAGTGACTGGCATCTGAATTGTTAGAATTGAACTCCAGAAACAACGGCACATTGGCATAGCACACGTTCAATCTATTCTTGGAATAATCCAATGAATCAAAAACAACATAGGTGTAATCTACATTTGGTTGCATTGAATAGGCATTACGCAGATTGAAGTGATACCATGTTAGACCTAGTCCAGTTCCCAGATTAAAATTGTTTCGATACAAATGAATATTCTTCTGAAACATATTGAAACCGAACACATATGACTTCAGGTAATTCAATTCATATGGTTTCAAACCTTCAGGCATCACCAACTGGTTATCGTATGTCATTAGTCCATTGACCCCAAAATCCATTCCACCCCACGATTCAAAATCGTCATCGTCGGCTTTCTTCTCGCGCGCAGAACGTTCATCCGGATCCGCAGTAATGTCGATTTTGCGTCCCCCTATTTTTACGTGTGTAGTATCTGCAATGCCGGAACCACTTTTTGTTTCAATTGAAGAAGCACCAGAAGAAACCACATCATTGTTCTTAGGATCGCCATATATGATAATATCAGACGCACCTGAAGCTCTTGCCTTTACACTTTCTAATGCCGTTACCGAAGCATATGACGCGCCTGTAGTTTCGATGTCAGCAGATTTTGCTTCCATGCAACCTGAACCAAGGCGAGAAGCACCATTCATTTCACCGGATAATCGGTTGGTATTTCCGCACAACTTTAAGGAACTCGCACCAGAAAGATCAACCCGAACCGCATTGGCATTCAGTCTTAATTCCATCTGCGAGCCACCCGAACCAATGATGTGCACTGAATCCGTTGTAATAACTGCAGCGCCACTCATGGTTGCTGGTCCGCCAATATCAATTGATTTCAAATCGGAGATCGTTACAAATACATTCACAGGACCACTTTTTGAATGTCCTTCTTGTGTAATGATGAGCACCCCGTTTTCCACTTTCGTAAGGATTGTCTTCACAGATTCCTCTTCACCTTCCAGTGTAACAGAGCACGGAGAACCCGATTTCAGTTCAATTGATACTAAGGCAGAAGTGTTGATTCCAGTGAAAGCATCAACGCTGCGAGTAACTGAAGTTTGTGCCACTACCACGGAAGGAAGCGCTATGAGAAGGAGGCAAACTAACTTTTTCATAAATTGAATTTTGACTTGTTGAACGTAAGACGCAATGCTAGGAGCAAATGTTACTGAGGTTATTCAAACAAATCGCATTTGACTGTTTTTCAAATAAATAGATTCATTTCAGTGAACTGTAGGCAACCACGTGCGTTGCATTATTTCAATGGTTTCTCTTGCACCACGAAGAATCAATTCGAACGCTATCGGTCGCGATTATCGTTTTTCAGCCATCAGTCATTTGAGAGGTCTTAACTGGAAAAAACGTGTATTATCAGGGCACACGAACTAATCGTCGAGTCAATGAGGAACAGCGCAAAAACAGTAACTAGTCCCGACTTAATTTCCAGACGCAGAATGTGTGCTCATGAATTCACCTGCAGTATTTACCATCTCCGAAGATCCTGCGAAGAACGGTGTACGTTGATGCAATTTCTTTGGTTCAAGTTCAAGAATACGACGGAAGCCATCTGTTGCCTTGCCACCTGCTTGCTCAATAATAAAAGCCATAGGATTGCATTCGTAAATCAAACGCAATTTTCCATTAGGAGAAGAAGCAGTTACCGGATAAATATAAATACCACCCGTAATCAAATTGCGATGGATGTCAGCTACCGCAGAACCAATATAACGTGATCCATAAGGACGCTTGCTTGGCTTGTCTTCCTCCTGGCAAAACTTGATGTACTTTTTCACTCCATCAGGGAAGTGAACATAATTTCCTTCGTTAATCGAATACGTTTTGCCGCTTCCAGGTGTTTTCATTTGCGGATGCGACAAACAGAATTCCCCAATAGAAGGATCGAGTGTAAATCCGTTCACCCCTTTACCAGTGGTATACACCAGCATAGTCGAAGATCCGTAAATCACATAACCCGCCGCTACCTGTTCTGTTCCGCGCTGAAGAAAATCTTCGACGGTTGCAGGACCAGAAAGTGAAATACGACGATAGATTGAAAAGATCGTTCCTACAGAAACGTTCACGTCAATATTTGATGATCCATCTAACGGATCAATAGCCACTACATACTTCGCGTTTTTCGATTGTGGTGTTTCAATCGGAATCAATTCTTCATTTTCTTCAGAAGCTACGCCGCAACATTCTCCACCTACACTTAAAGCGGCAATGAATTGTTCATTAGCGAAAACGTCGAGTTTTTTCACCGATTCGCCCTGTACATTCGTTTCACCAGCCTCACCAAGAATATCGGCTAATCCAGCCTTGTTTACTTCACGGTGAACAATTTTGGCCGCAATGCCGATATCGCGCAGCAAACGAGACAATTCGCCTTTTGCATAAGGAAAATCGGTTTGCTTCTCAATAATAAACTGGCCCAGTGTTTTTACGATGCTCATAATTGTGCGGATTGGATTGGATTCCTGCAAAGAAAACAATTTTTGCTCGAGTAAAGACTGAGAATTCTGTTGTAATTCTGACTAAATTTAACGCTATGTTGAAACGTGCGTTAATAGCTTTCTTTTGTTGCTCTTCGTTTCTGACTAATGCACAAGTTGCAGGGACGGGCTATGAAGCTATTCCTATGCCAAGTTTCTTCAATGCGATCAGCCTCCGCTACAAACAGTCGCTCGACGCAGAAAATGGGAACGTCTGGATTGGCACAAGAGATTTGGGCATTCTCGTTTGGAGCAACGCCACGTGGACCTTCTGGGACCCCAGCAATGGATGTCCAGACTACAACGTAACGGCCATTGACTTACTACCGAGCGGTGAAGCTTGGATTGGATGCGACACTGGAGGAATTGGTTACTTTGATGGTTTTGCATGGAATACTTTCGCCTATTGGAATTCTACTCTACCGGCGACCACAATACATTCCATTAAGAAATGTGGAAACGCTGTCTGGGCAGGAACAGAGCATGGTCTTTTGAAATACGATGGACAAACGTGGACACAATTTACTGCAGCCAATAGCGGATTACCTTCCGATACAATTTGGGATATTGAAGAAGATGGATTTGGAGGAATATACCTTGCAACGCAACAGGGATTAATTCAGTACTACAATTCTACATGGATCAACTTTTGGGGAAACAATGGAAGCGACGTCATAACTGATGTGCACAGAAGTGGCTTTGGAAAACTCTATGCTTTGTGTGGAGGCGATTTGTTTTCTTACGAGAACTCAGTGTGGAGTAATGTCAATCAACACGGTACATTTAATTTCCCCGGACACCCTTTTAGTGGTGGAAAATCAGTTACAACTACTTCACAAGGATCTGTTCTCGTAAATGGTTCCCAAACTAAATTGTTTGAATTCACTACCAGCACTGCGAAATTGTATTACATCCCTGCGCTTTTCGGCTCCAATACTTCCGCACTCAGCCTATTGGATATAGATGAAATTACAGGAGAAAACTAGTCCATTAACACATACAACACAAATTCAATCCAGAACAATTTGATTCGTTTTAATTTGTCTGCATACAATGGTTTGGGCAAAGGACTTACTCCATCCAATTTGCGTTATCTCAATATCAACAATACTGAAGCTGCTATTGCTAACAGAGGAGATATGCATTATGATTTTGTGAATGCAAGTTATCGCTGTCCGAAAACGCAACCCGCCTCCACTACCTTTACATCTAACCTCTGGATTAGCGGACTCGATTCCTTAGATTCCATTCATGGAGCATTTCAGCGTTATAGAGTATCTCAACGTGGAGATTTTTTCCCAGGACCATTGAGCACAACAAATGGAACAATTGACTCAGCCACCGCATGGGAATTTGATCGTATCTGGTCAGTCACCCAATATGAAATCAGTGAGTTTCAATGGCAATTTGCGCAAGGCAATGTACAGAACGGTTCGTGGGAAGTCCCTACCGATATTGCAGAATGGCCTGCCAATGGAAACACCAGTCATATTGGAGAACTGGCGCCGTATACAGATGTGAATGTTAATGGTATTTATGATCCGTTTGTTGGAGGAGACTATCCCTTGATTACAGGATCGCAGGAAATGTTCTGGGTCTTCAATGATAATTTAGCCGTACACTCTGAAGTTATTGCAGCTCCGTTGGGCATACAAGTTATTGCACAAGCACGTGCATATTATTGTCCCGGAGCAAACGACACAACTGAGCTAGTCAATAACATTACACTGTATGAATTCACCATTATCAATCGTTCAGGCAGAAATTATCATGATGTGGTAATCTCTTGGGCCCAGGACAATGATCTTGGCGATTGGACAGACGACTACATCGGTTGCGATACTCTAAACAATGCGGGATACGCATACAATAGTTCTTCGAGGGATAGTTCAACAACGTATCCGTCATTCGGTAATTATCCTCCTATAGCGACGAGCATAATTTTGAACGGTCCTATAGCACCACAAGGTGATTTGAAAGACAACGACCATGACGGTGTTACAGATGAAGTGGATGAAGAAATTCTGCTGTCCGGATTTCAAACATATACTTCCAGTGTATACAATGCGCACGGAGTTCCATCCACAGCGCAAGATTACTACAATTATCAACGAGCACATTGGCGAGATAGCTTGCCACTTACAATTGGAGGAAATGGATATGGCGGTATGGTACCAACTAACTTTGTTTATTCAGGAAATCCAACAGACACCTTGCAATGGAATGAACGTTCCGCAGGCGAAATTCCTGGAGACCGATTGATGTTTCTGAATTGCGGCCCCGTATCAATGAATGCCGGAGACACATTACACTTCAAAATAGCTTCGGTAACATTAAACGACTCTAGCCTACAGTGGGGCACATCGCAATGGTACAACCAAGTTCCGAACGCGTGTTCACTGATTCGAAATTGGAACGCAAGCAATACTTGGCCGGAATGCGCACCGCTATTCAGTGCAATCCCAGAAGAAACTTCAAGCAACAATTCATTCCTGATTTATCCTAATCCTTCAGGCACAAACATCACCATTGAAATCTCTTCTCCTGATGCAAGCGGAACGTTATTAATCACGGACATTGCAGGGAGAATTGTGTATTCATCAACCATTGAGAATACCGCACCAACTACTATTTCCGTTTCCTCATTTGCAAGCGGAATTTACTTTGTTACCCTGCAAAACGGAATCCAGTCAAGCACACAAAAATTTATCCGCAACTAGCTTATGGCTATTACCATTCGTCGTGCAATGTCTACAGACGTACCACATATATTTCGCCTGATCTGTGAACTTGCCGAATATGAAAAAGCGCCGGAAGAAGTCGTTACTTCCGAGGCGATATTACTGAGAGATGGATTTGGAGAACACCCCTTATTCTATTGCTACGTAGCTGAGCATCACGATGGTGGCATTGCTGGAATGGCGCTGTTTTATATCAAGTATTCTACGTGGAAAGGTCCATGCATATTCCTTGAAGACATCGTTGTTTCACAACATGAACGTAGAGGTGGTATTGGAAAAATGCTCTTCGACGCAGTAGTTGATGAGGTACAAAAGCGGGGAGCGCTTCGTATGGAATGGCAAGTCCTAGATTGGAACGAACCTGCAATTCGGTTCTATGAAAAATATCAGCCAGAGGTGCTAACTGAATGGCTGAACTATCGCATGAGTGGTTCGCAGTTGCTAGGGTAATTGAATCAAGAGTTCTGCTTCAGCACTGAACAAGGTCAAAACATTTACCTTCGTAGTATGAGAGTTTTCAAATTTGGTGGAGCTTCCGTAAAAGATGAAGCCGCGGTCCGCAATCTTGCTATGATTGCAAAATCATATTCGCAGGAAAAACTCATTGTGGTGATTTCAGCAATGGGAAAAACCACCAACGCGTTGGAACGTCTCACTGACGCATTCTTCAACAAAACAGGAGAAGCAGAAGTTATTCTGAAAGAAATTCGCGACTACCATTTTGCAATTATTGATGCACTATTTCCGAATAAAGAACATGAAGTATATACGGATATCCACAATACATTAGTTGAATTGGAATGGGCAATTGAAGATGAGCCCACGCATTCATACGATTGCGAATACGATCAAATCGTTTCGATCGGAGAAATAATTTCCACCAAGATTGTTGCTGCATTTCTGAAAGAACAACAATTGAGTTGCACGTGGAAAGATGTTCGTGATTACGTAAAAACGGACAACACCTATCGTGAAGGGAAAGTTGACTGGGATCTTACGCTACAACGCGTTCTCGAAGAATTATTGCCGGCATTTGATCAATCCAATATAATCGTTACACAGGGCTTTCTTGGGGTAACATCAGAAAATTTTACGACAACTCTTGGACGAGAAGGATCTGATTACACAGCCGCAATAATGGCCTACTGCACAGATGCAGAAAGTCTAACAATTTGGAAAGATGTACCTGGCGTGTTGAATGCGGATCCAAAATGGTTTGATGACACGAAGTTAATTTCTCAAATGACTTATCAAGATGCGATTGAATTGACTTACTACGGAGCAACGGTCATTCACCCGAAAACCATCAAACCTTTACAGAACAAGAATATTCCGCTGTACGTACGTTCATTTCTTCAGCCGGAAAAAGAAGGCACAAAAATTCACGACGTACAAGCCCCTCTTCCTATTCCGTGTTTCATTTTCAAAGTAGATCAAGTATTGATTTCCATTTCTCCGCGCGACTTTTCATTCATCGTTGAAGAAAACATGGGAAGCATTTTCTCTATGTTCTCAAAACATCGTGTCAAAATTAATACGATGCAAAATTCGGCGATAAGTTTTTCACTGTGTGTGGACAATGATCATAAAAAACTTCCTAGCTTAATCGAAGAATTGCGAAAGCACTATCGTGTTTTGTACAATGATAAACTGGAACTCGTAACCATTCGCTATTACGATCAAGCCACTTTAGATCGCGTACTCGCCGGAAAAACCATTTTACTGGAAGTGAAAAGTCGTTACACCGCACAACTTGTAATGAAGGACAACACCATTTCCTGATCTTCGTTACAGGAAATCAACATTTGGCGACGATTCCCCATTTTTTGCCGAGAAATTGCCGATTTCACAAATTCCGGCTTTCCAATTGTGAGAAGTCAAGTATTCTCTCGAACTTTGGTTAAGCCCAAATGATACAATTAAGCATCACTCCCACACTTCGCACTGCCCGTGTACACTATGACACGGATAAATCAATTCTTGAGATCAGCGGAATCTCTATTCCTGAAAATGCAGATAGCTTTTTTAATCCGGTATACGAATGGCTTACCGCGATGACCAAATCGTACAAAGGGAAAATAAAGATTCGTATTAACCTTACCTACTTCAACACATCGTCTGTACGTCACTTGTTAATCATCATCAAGACAATGATCGCGGCTTACAAGGATACACTTGTTGTGGAATGGGTCTACGAATCTGATGATGAAGAAATCCGTGAACGAGGTGAACAACTTTCTGAAGTTGTAAAATTCCCATTTGTTTATGAATCGCAGCCTTAAAAGCGCTATTCGTGTGAGCGTAATACAGCAGTAATCTTCTCCGCCAAAACAGTGCCAATTTTCATGTGACTTTCGTGTGTCCAGCCTGCCACATGTGGCGAAAGAATGACGTTATCGCTGCTGCGCAAATATTGAAATGCTTCAGGAAGTTCATCTGCAGATAATTTCTCGAATGATGTGGTCTCATACTCTAAAACATCAAGCCCGGCTCCGCGTACTTTCCCTGACTTAAGCGCTTCAACCAAAGCTGCAGTTTCGGTTACTTTTCCTCGAGAAGTATTCAGAAACCATATTGATTTACGAAACGACTTAAAAAACGCAGCGTCTGCCATAAATCGCGTTTCGGAAGTGAGCGGCACATGCATACTCACAACATCTGCCTCTTCGAAAATCATGTTCATGGATGACTCGATAACGTGATCATGTCCGAAGTTGGTCTTGTACTTATCACACGCAAGAACTTGGACGTCAAACCCTTGCAGGACTTTCTCAAACGCAGTTCCCATATTTCCGTAGCCAATGATGCCAACTGTTTTTCCAGTAAGTTCTGTTCCTCTGTTCTCCTCTCGCAGCCATATTCCGGCTCGAACTTCACGATCTGCTCTCCGAAAATTATTCATCAGCGACAACAACATCCCCAACACGTGTTCTCCAACAGCAACGCGATTTCCTTCCGGAGCATGGACACATTTCACTCCAATTGACTCAGCGTACTTCACATAAATATTTTCCATTCCTGCACCGGCACGTCCAATACACTGCAAGTTCTTTCCAGCATCAAGAAATGTTTTATCCAACGTAAAACGACTTCGAATGACCACGCCGTGATATTCATTAAGCTTCGCCTCCACTTCTTCCTTTGAGGAAATATAATCTTCATCACACACGAAACCATTTGCGCGAAGCATACCGATCATCATAGGATGATTGGAGTCCAGAAATAGAATCTTCTTGTTCATGATTACAACAATACTCCTTTGAGCAATGACATCGAAATGGTAAAGTAGATCACCAGTCCGGTAACGTCTACCAACGTAGCAACGAATGGAGTAGATGATACTGCTGGATCAAGACCGAGTCGCTTGAGAATAAGAGGCAACAATGATCCCATCAAACAGCCCCACAATACGATTCCTGTTAATGTAATTCCAACGGTAAGACCGATGAGCGCCCAATGCGGTCCGTAATCCTGAATGAAATTTGACCATACCGCCACACGCAAAAATCCCATCAAACCCAATACAAGTCCCAAAACCAATCCTGAATTAAACTCACGCTTAAGAATTCTCCACCAGTCGCGTACAGAAACTTCTCCAAGTGCAAGTGCGCGTATTACCAATGTAGAAGCTTGCGAACCGGAATTACCACCGGATGAAATAATCAATGGAATAAATATGGCTAGAATGACCGCTTTCGCAATTTGGTCCTCATAGAAACTCATTGCTGTTGCTGTGAGCGTTTCACCAATGAACAGTACAATCAACCAACCAACACGCTTACGAATCAATTGCCAAAAAGGTGTGTTCATGTACGTATCCTCGAGTGCCTGAACACCTCCCATCTTTTGCACGTCTTCCGTATTCTCTTCACGAATAACGTCAACGATATCATCTACTGTAATCCGTCCTACCAAACGATTCAGTGAATCAACAACAGGAATAACAACGAGATCATACTTATCCATGATCTTCGCAACATCTTCTGCCGGAGTATTCGTTTTCACGCTTACAATTGCCGGATTGAAAACATCTGTAATCGGTGTTCTCAGAGGCTTCGTGAGAAGATTCTTCAGCGAAAGTAATCCAACCAGTTTTTCATCATCATCAACAACATAAATGGTGTAGATGTTTTCTACTCCTTCTGCCTGACGTCTGATTTCACGAACACATTCCCATACATTTTTTGATGAATGTACTTTCACCAATTCCTTAGCCATCAAACCACCGGCAGAATCAGGATCGTAATTAAGTAGATCCACGATATCACTCGCCTGCTCCATATCCTCTACGTGAGAGAGGACTTCATCCTGTTGTTCGTCGGATAGTTCTGCAAGTACATCGGCAGCATCATCCGTTGCGAGGTTATCAATGATGCTATCTGCAATTTCTTGAGAAGATAAACGCGAAAGGATCATCTCTCGCTTATCATCATCGAGCAAGAGAATAGCCTCAGCGGCTAACTCTTCAGGAAGAATTTGATAGGCTTTTACAGCTTCTTCGTCCTCAAGCAAGTTGAGAATCTCAGCAGCATCTGCAGGATGTAACTCGTCTAGTTTATCGAGAATAAACGCCCTGTCACCAACTTCAATTGCTTGGCGAAGTTCATCCAGGAATATATCTGTGATCTGGATTGACATAACAGAGGGTTGTCCATGGTTTGGGTAATGCGGGGCGAAGTTAAGGAAAAACAGTGTTCGGTATTCAGGGGACAGTTGGCAGTTCGCAGTTGGCAGTAAGTGAGCAGTAGCCAGCAAGTGATGTGCTCTGCTGATGACTGACTATTGAGAACAGTTTACTGCTTCGTGAGCAACTTCGTCAATTCAACAAATTCCTGCACACTCAACTGCTCCGGGCGCTTGGTGAAAACCGGATTCTGTTCTTCTCCCTCAACAATCTTAAATGCATGAAGAGAATTCCGCAATTGCTTGCGACGCTGATTGAATGCGGCCTTCACCACTTGTTTGAAGAAATCAGGATCACAACCGAGGTCCTGAGTGTTATTTCTACGTAAACGAATTACCGCAGACATAACATTGGGCGGAGGGGTGAATACAGACGGATCAACCGTAAACAAGTACTCGATATCGTACCACGCTTGTAATAATACACTGGTGATTCCGTATGCTTTGCTGCCGGGTTTTTCTGCAATACGCACTGCAACTTCTTTCTGGAACATGCCAACTACTTCCGGAACCATATCCTTGAATTCAAGAACGCGAAAAAGAATCTCAGTGGAAATGTTGTAAGGGAAATTACCAATCACCGCAGCAGGTTCACTGAAGAAATCAGAGAAATCCTGTTTCAGAAAATCTTCTCCGCTGATCTTGCCATGCAATTGCGGATAATGCTCTTCGAGATACGCTACTGAATCGCGATCAATCTCCACCGCCCATGTATCAAGATCTTCTCGCTCAAGGAGAAATTTCGTAAGCACGCCCATTCCGGGACCTACTTCTAAAACCTTCGCGTACTTTCCTTCGGGCACCAGTGCATCTACAATTTTCTTTGCGATGTTCTGATCATTCAGAAAGTGTTGACCAAGATGTTTCTTTGCGCGTACTCTTTCCACAACTATGCGATATGCTCCAGCAATGTGCGGAAGGCGGTGAATTTTTCCTGATACTTGTCCTTATGCTCTTTCTGTAATGCCGGTGCAAAATTCTGCATGTAACGATTGATGTCGTCCATGGAAGCCGCCTTGTATTGCACAGAATAACTCACTCCCGTTTGCTCATCAACCATGATACGGAAGATGTTTCCTTCTGTAAAACATCCGGTGGCAACTACATCAGGCACGTGTTTCGATTTCATCCAGTCGAGCCATTCGTCGTGAACGGAATGATCGATATTGACAGTAACATTGTAGACAATCATTGTGTTCTTATTCTTCAGGTTTATCTCCGCGCAAAATCCGATATCGCTTCTGCGCATCGACTCTGAACAAGCTTCCCGGATAATTTGTGATTACATCAAGATAAAATTGCTTGGCTTTCTCTTTGTCGTTGAGATGGTAGTCATACAGTTCGGCCAAACGGAAGGTTGCGTCATCGCCCAATATGTCTGTACCGTATGCAACTACCAAGCGATCCAGAAAAACTGCAGATTCTTTATACTTCTGTTGCTTAAACGCAATGCGATAGCGCATGTAAAGAATGTCATCCGCTAAGGCATGTGTCGGATACATCTGCTCCAAAGTATCGAGATATTTCCCTGCTGCATCAAACTTATTCTGAAACAACATCAAATCTGCCTGCGCGAAATACATGAGAGGCTCCGGATTGCTGTCCAATGCAAGATTGTCTGTAATGAGCATCGACAAATACATGGCGTCGTTTGCGATAAGCTTTGATGGTGCTTCTTTGAGAATGCTGCATTGCACCTGTGCCCATTTAAAGTCTCCGATGTAGAAAGCAATTTTGGCATTGCGGAATTTCGCTTCGTTCCCGATAGGCTCCATCTTGAATGCTTTCTCCACCTGCGAATAACGTAATGATGCTTCCCACACTTGTCCGTCAAGAAGTAAAACATCTCCCAATTCCAGTTTACATTCTGCTTGCTTCTGTGGTGTAATGCCGGGTATCATGATTGCTTCTTCCAAAATGGCGATGGCCTCTTTCGTTTTGTGCAAATAGAACGCTTGCAAGTGCGCCATTGTTTTCATCAACGAAATGGTCGAAGCTCCTTTGCCTAATTCATCCAGAGTAGATTTCATTTCTGATTCAACAGAAAGTAATTCCTCTTGCGTGTACTCACCACCGGATGTAACTTGCTCGTATCGCGTGTTTACTTTCTCCATCCGCGCACGATTATAATTTTCACCCGTAGGACCAATTGCAATGACATAATCATACGCATCGTTCGCCACAGTAAACTCATGATTTGCGCGAGCCGTCTCTGCAAGATCCATCACCTGCCATCCGCCCATCCTGTTCCGCTTGTCCACTGCTTTTGCCTGTATCAATGCCATTGAAAAATTATTCTCCTGCATGTAATACCACATCAACATTTCATTCCAGATTGTTTTATCCGGATTCTTTTGCGAACGTTTGATCAATTCCGTTTTTAATATCCCGGAAATCTTATTGTCGGTATCTGCATCCAATCTGGCTTGAAGCAAATCCTGCACTTGCTTCTTGTAGGCTTCTGACATCTCGAGTAAGTCAAGATATTCCGTCACCATCATCGTCCAATCTTTCTTGATGGCGTACACGTCTGCTAATTCCGTATTGAATGAATAAACGCCTTTCAATTCTTTGCGTCCCTTCTTCAGCGTTTCGATGGCAAAGTCGGTTTCATTGTTGGCAAGAAAAGCTTCGGAAATATCTAAAACCTGTCGCGTACTGGTTGAGCCCGAAATTCCGGAAACAGCACTATTGAATTCTTTCTGGGCTTTCTCTTCTTCACCTTCTGCACGATACACGCGCCCCATATCAATCTTGAAACGCAAATCCCACTCGGCCTTGCCTTGCTGCTTCTTTACCGTCTTCTCTGCTTTCTTAAAGCTCTTGGTATAGATCAAGCAGTTCAGATAGTAATTGTAATACAGCGCGATAGGATTCTTGTTGTACAACTTTTCGTAGTACACAATAGCTTTGTCGTAATCGCCAGATTGGTAATACTGCGCGGCAAGCTGTTCATCTGGCGAGAGGGGCACCAAAGTTGTATCTTCCTGTGCTTTCAAATCGAATTGAAATAGCAGCAGCAGAAACATACATATGCCTGCTATTCTAACCATAAATTACTTATTCTGTCCGCCTTCCAATTTGGCACTCATTTGCTGTACGAACGAATTCACTTTTGGCAGCAATGTGTCATACGATTCCAAAGCTTCTTTCTTCTTCTTCGCCATGTCCCTGGCGAAAGCGTGCATTTCTCCGATCTGCTCTGTTTCAGTTTCAACACTTGATTTAGCATCAATGCCTTCCGCAAGAGAGTGATTGGTCAAGTCGTGAGAAAGATTATCCAAACTCACGCGAGCAGAATCAATCGCCTTTTCCAACTTCTCCAAGTTTTCACTCATCGTACTCAAATCTTTCCCTACTGCGCGATAATCAGTCAGCATCAAAGCTGTGTTGAAATCAAGCGTATCCTTGAGTTTATTCACATTGAACTGAATGAACTTACTGTTATTACTAATTTCATCTCCGCGTTTTTTTATTGCTTCTGGATTCGCTTGTTCAATGAGCGAATCAGTAGAAGTCAACACTTTCTTCAAACTGTCAATAGAAGCCAATTCTTTCGAATAGTCTTCACCCTTACAAGTTACAAGAAGTGATGCTATAGTAATGACGAAAAAGAGATGCTTGTTCATAGGAAATTCCACAATTAACTTATTTTATCAAAACCAGTATACGGACGCAGAACTTTCGGAATCATAATTCCATCCGGAGTTTGATTATTCTCTAGGATAGCAGCAACAATACGTGGCAATGCCAATGCAGAACCATTCAGCGTGTGCGCCAATTGTGGCTTCGCATCGCCCTCACGGTAACGCAGCTTTAAACGATTGCTCTGGAAAGATTCGAAGTTGGAAACAGAACTTACTTCGAGCCATTTTTCCTGTGCAGCAGAGTACACTTCCATATCGTAGGTCTGTGCAGACGCGAAACTCATATCGCCACCACACAACAAAAGCGTGCGGAAAGGCAATTCCAATTCCTTCAGAATTCGGGCAACATACTCGCGCATTTCTTCGAGTACTTCGTACGACTTCGACGGATGCGCAATCTGTACGATCTCGATTTTATCGAACTGGTGCAAACGATTCAATCCGCGAACATCTTTTCCGTAAGAACCTGCTTCGCGACGGAAACATGGAGTATAACCGCAATTCTTAATTGGAAGATCTTCAGACTTCACAATTACATCGCGGTAAATATTCGTGATCGGAACTTCAGCTGTAGGAATCAGGTAAAGATCATCGAGCTGAACATGATACATCTGTCCTTCTTTATCAGGAAGCTGCCCTGTTCCGAAACCTGAATCTTTGTTCACCATGATTGGCGGTTGAACTTCAAGATATCCTGCGGCAGTTGCTTTGTCGAGAAAATAATTGATGAGTGCGCGCTGCAATTTTGCGCCTTTTCCTTTGTACACAGGAAAACCTGCACCGGTCAATTTCACACCCAATTCGAAATCGATGAGATCGTATCTGGTAGTGAGTTCCCAATGCGGAACAGCGCCATCATGCAATTTCGGAACTTCTCCGTGAGAGAAAACTGTTGCGTTGTCTTCCGGAGTTTTTCCCGGAGGCACAGCTTCATTCGGAAGATTCGGAACCTGTACAAGAAGATTAAATTGTTCTTCTTCAAACTTCACGAGTACTTCCTGCAATGATTTTTCAGACGCCTTTAGCGCAACGCTTTTGTTTTTGATATCATCGGCTTCCGCTTTCTTGCCGGCTTTCATGAGTTCGCCAACCTGACGCGCAAGAACATTCGACTCGGCCTTGATTGCTTCGAGTTCGGTTAATGTTTTGCGGCGCTCGCTGTCGAGACGTGCAATTTCGTCAATGAATTTCGGGCCATCGAAGTTTTTCTTCGCAAGGCGTTTGATCACCTCTTCTTTTTGATCGCGGATGAGTTGTAGCTGGAGCATAGACTATTAAAAGATACAAGGAGTAAAGTTAGGGAATAGCGTTGTGTTTCGGATGGCGATTCGTGAATTCCGTTAAAACAAAACACCCGTTTCAGCATAACCGAAACGGGTGTTTGTATTTTATAGAATACGTTTCGCTTACTCTGCAGTAACAGGTTCAACGGAAACATACGAACGGTCGTCGCGCTTCTTTGTGAATTTCACGATACCGTCAACCAATGCAAACAGTGTATGGTCTTTACCCATACCCACATTAGCACCGGGATTGTGAACTGTTCCGCGCTGACGAACAATAATGTTACCAGAAAGCGCAGCCTGTCCACCGTAGATCTTAATTCCAAGACGCGGCGAGCGGGATTCGCGGCCGTTCTTTACTTTACCTTCACCTTTTTTATGTGCCATTTTGTTGTGATTTATGATTTACAATTTACGACTTGCGATTGTCAGACTGACCGGAGCCGAAGTCTCACATCGTACTTCGTAAATTTTTAATCTTCTTTTTTCTTAGTTGTTTTCTTCGCTGCGGCTTTCTTAGGAGCAGCTGCTTTTTTAGCAGGAGCCTTTTTCTTTGGCTTCTCTTCTACCACTTCTTCAACTTCTTCTTCAGCGGCAACGGCATACACTTTCTTAGCGCCTTTTACGCGTGAACGCTCTTTCAATTCAAGAATAGAAGCTGCTTCGATCTTCGCGTCTTCAGCACTGAGTTTCTCTCCTTTTCCAAGAACACCTTGGATAAGAAGTTCTGTCAATTGCTGACGGTGACCGTTCAACTTCTGGTAGCCTTTACGGCGTTTCTTTTTGAAGACGATCACTTTGTCGCCTTTCAGATGCGTGAGCACTTTTGCTGCTACACGCGCCCCGTCGATAACAGGGGATCCAACGGAAATTTTTCCGTCGTTGTCAATTAGAAGGACTTTTTCGAACTCTACGTTCTCACCTTCGTTAGCCTCGAGGCGGTGCACAAAAACACGTTGTTTTTTTGCCACTTTGTACTGGAGCCCGGCTATTTCTACGATTGCGTACATGGTTTATTATTTAATGGTTTTTCCCTAAGGGGATGCGAAGATAAATATAATTTGGTGATTTGCTGATGAATTGAGGCCTAAATCATAGCTCTCAAACGAAAAACCACGTCATACTATTGATTTACAAGCGACTAGAAGAAATTACATCTAGCAGCAACTGCCTCATTCTGGGGTAGTTAGAGTCTACACTCTCCAAGAGTCCGGACTCTCCAAGAGTGCCAACTCTCCCCCTACCTCGGATCAGTCTTTAACCACAAATAAACCACTTTACTGGTTTTACGATCTACATTCACGGTATAACGCGTGACGAGATCTGGTGTACCACATTCGTATTCTGAAGTAAACAACTCCAGTGTCTTGTCTTCTTCGCCATTCGCGAATCGAAATCCTATCGGCTCTTGAACAATTTGCTGTCCGGCGTATAGCGAGTCATTGAAAGCATTCACATCATAAATAACGCCCATCTGCTCATCTGGCATGTAGTTATTGTCCTTCAACTCCTTGATTGTCGCGGTATCCTGCTCAATACATGCATTAACCATTGCGTCTGCAATTCTTTGAAAATCTGCTACGCGTTTCAGGTCTTCAATGGCCATGGTATACGAATGCTCTACTTCGTCCTTCGTTACGAAAGTGACTTGAATATGTGTTTCTCCTTTGAAGTTTTCCGCCCGCAAGGCTCTGTAAAAATCCCAGGCCAGCTTGTTGGCTTTATGTTCAAACTCAAACTTTCCTTCAGGTTGTTCCATTCCGGAATACTTCAATGTAGTCATCACCACATTTGTTCCGCTCTTCGATTCTGAAGCGGTACCCACCACAACATCTTCTGCACCGATTTCCGTCAGATACGACTTCGCCGTTTCCATTTTCTGCTGGAAAGATTGCGTACACGATACAAATCCTGCTACTGTGAGGATCGCGATGAAAGAAAACACAAACGTTTTCCAGATGTGCATAGGTTAGATATTATCCAAGATCATTTTTTCTACTTCGGGAGTTTCCCAGTTGTTTTCAATTCCGGGAATTGCAGTCATCACTTTTTGCATGATTTCGTCTTGTTCTTTCCCTCGCTTCAATGCGTAAGAATAACGAATGTCCGGACGATACGTAACCATGCTGTATTGAGGAACCCATTTATCAGGATGCTTGTCGCTGAACCACGCTTCAATTTTTTTCTGCAACTGAAATTTCGGATCGGCAGTTTTATCGCGCATCTCTGTAAAGTTTCCGATTGCCAAATCGGCAACTGCATCTCCATCGGGCTTGCGAAGTGTTTGGTATTCGTCAAGAATTGCCGGCCAGTTTTCTTTGTGCTTGTCGATGAGTTCATTCAACACAACACAATCTTCGAAACCGCAATTCATTCCTTGTCCGTAGAATGGAACAATTGCATGTGCAGCATCACCAATCAATGCAAGCTTGTCGTCGAACGTCCAAGGGAAACATTTCACGGTTACCAATGAAGCGGTTGGATTGTTAATGAAATCGTCGAGCAACGTTGGCATGAGCGGAACTGCATCAGGAAACACCTGATCGAAGAATGTTTTCACTTCTTCGCGAGTTGTCAGTTTCTCGAATGAATTTTCTCCCGTAAACGGCATGAACAATGTACACGTAAATGTTCCGTCGATGTTCGGCAAGGCAATCATCATGAAACTCTTGCGCGGCCAGATGTGCAATGCATTTTTCTCAAGGAGAAACTCGCCATTTGGTCCAGCAGGAATGACCAATTCTTTGTAGCCTGCTTCAATATAGAATTGTTTGTACTCGAAACGATCGTGGCCCAACATTGCACTGAGTCGCGCAGCCGAGAATGCTCCATCTGATCCGAAAATAAGATCAGAATCTATTAGGGTTTGCTGCTGCGTTGCTTCATTGATGAACGAAGATTTTCCTTTAACAGAATCAACACCGATACAACGTTCTTCAAAGTTGAATTTCACATTCGGCATCGTTTCCGCAAGATCCATGAGCATCATATTGATTCCGGCGCGCGAAACTGAATTGATCGCTTGTCCGGCTTTTCCGTAAGGCTGATATCCTGTTGTTCCGTCCTGATAGTGCAGCGCGCGCCCGTACATCGGAATTGCAATCTTTCTGATTTCATCTGCGATACCTACTCCTTCGAGTCCACGTAAACCTCGATCACTCAACGCGAGGTTAATGGATCTCCCTGCGTATCCATGCGTCTTGCGCATATCAGGGCGACGTTCAAATATATTCACCGTGTAACCCCGTTTCGCGAGATAAATGGATAACAGAGAGCCAACGAGGCCGGCACCAACAACAGAAACTTTTTTGCTCATAAGTAAGTTATTTTCGGAAGAAACAAATAAAATCAAATTAAGTCCATCATGAACTGACCTCGGTCAGGAAACTATCGCATCGCTTCTTCCAACTTCAATCCAAAACGATACACGTCCTCGAATGAATTGTACAACGGAACCGGTGCCATACGAATAACATTGGGCTCTCTCCAATCGGGCATCACACCATTTGCCATGAGTTTGTTGAACAAATCACGACCGTAGCCGTGTGCAACTACACTTACCTGACAACCGCGTTGTTTCCAATCGCGAGGAGTAATAATTTCGAGACAATTATTGTGCTTCTTTGAAATTTCGTCAATGATAAACTCCAGATAGCCGGATAGTTTTTCTGTCTTTGCTCGCAGTTTCTCCATGCCCACTTCATCGAATATTTCAAGAGCTGCATTGTGAGCAGCCATTGAGAAAACCGGAGCATTACTCAACTGCCAGCCTTCAGCACCTGCAATTGGATTGAACCCTTTTTCCATTTTGAAACGCGATGCTTTGTCGTGCCCCCACCATCCTGCGAAACGTACAACACCTGAATCCGCGTGACGCTCATGTACAAATGCGCCCGCAACACTTCCCGGTCCACTGTTTAAGTATTTGTAACTGCACCAGCATGCAAAGTCAACATCCCAGTCGTGCAATTTCAAAATCAAATTTCCTGCTCCGTGCGCGAGGTCGAATCCTGCGTAAGCACCTGCTTTATGCGCAGCTGCAGTAATGCTAGCCATATCGAAAACCTGACCCGTGAAATAATTCACTCCGCCAATGAAAACCAAAGCGAGTTCTTCCTTATGCTTTTCAATTGCTGCAAGAATATCTTCATGACGAATAGTATGTTCTCCTTCACGCGGCCCCACTTCAATGATTGCTTCTTCAGGATCGTACCCATGAAATCTCACTTGCGATTCTAACGCATATTGATCTGATGGAAATGCTTTCTGTTCGCAAATGATTTTGTGACGCAAACCACGCGGACGATAAAACGAAACCATCAACAAATGCACGTTCACCGTGAGTTGATTCATGCACACCACTTCTACAGGTTTTGCCCCAACAATTCGCGCTGTTTTTTCAGTTAGAAATTCGTGATACGGCATCCACGGTTTCTGCGCATGGAAATGACCTTCCACTCCATGCTTTGCCCAATCATCGAGCTCACGATTAATTGCGTCACGCGTAGATTTTGGTTGTAGTCCGAGTGAGTTTCCTGTGAAGTAAAATACGTCTTCACCATTGAATTGCGGAATGTAAAACTTAGAGCGATAATCTTTCAGCGGATCTGCAGCGTCTTCCTGACGGGCAAAATCGAGTGAGTTCTGGTAGGTCATAGTGTGGGGACAAAGATAAGGAGAGTCGAGACATGAGACGTGAGAAATGAGACGTGAAATCTTCAAAGCAAGCCTAGAAAAAGAAAATAGACTGTTTGATAAAATATTTTTCAGCATGCTTACTCATGTCTCGCGTCTCATGTCTAATGTCTCACCTATCTTTGCACTCCAATTACATCCGTATGAAAACCACGCGTTCCGAAGAACTTTTCGAAAAAGCAAAAACATATTTCCCCGGCGGAGTGAATTCGCCTGTGCGGGCATTTCGATCTGTAGGAGGAAATCCGTTGTTTATTGCTAAAGGAAAGGGATCACACATTTGGGATGTAGATGGAAATGAATTTATCGATTATTGCGGATCATGGGGTCCTTTAATCAACGGTCATGCACATCCCGATATTGTTGCTGCAATAACGAATACCGTACAAAATGGAACTTCATTCGGCGCCCCAACAGCACTTGAAAATGATTTGGCAGAGTTGATTCTTTCCAACAATCCGTATATCGACAAAATTCGTTTTGTGAGCTCTGGAACGGAAGCGGTAATGAGCGCAATTCGTTTGGCACGAGGTTACACAGGACGAACAAAAATTCTAAAATTCGAAGGCTGTTATCACGGACACTCTGATTCCTTGTTAGTGAAAGCCGGTTCAGGATTAGTAACATTCGGAAATACATCTTCCTCTGGTGTTCCTGAGGCATTTGTTAAAGAAACTATTGTTGTTCCGCTTGACAACGAGGCTGCAGTTGAAGAAGCATTCGCGAAATTTAAAGACGAAATTGCATGCATAATTATCGAACCGATTCCTGCGAATAATGGCTTACTTCTTCAGCGCAGAGAATTTCTTAAGTTTCTACGTGAAATTTGTACGCGCACAGGAACGGCCTTACTGTTCGACGAAGTAATTTCTGGATTCCGGGTTGGATTTACGGGTGCTGCAGGATACTATGAAATTCGCCCGGACATTATTACATACGGAAAGATCATTGGCGGAGGACTACCTGTTGGAGCTTATGGTGCTTCAAGTGAAATAATGTCCAACATTTCACCCGAAGGAAACGTGTATCAAGCAGGAACATTGTCGGGAAATCCAGTGGCAATGGCTGCGGGAATTGCCCAACTGAGACTTTGTCTCAGTCCGGGATTCTACGAAAACCTTGAAGTGAAGTGCAATCAATTAGCCACTGGAATTCGCGCCATTATTACAGAACGGAATCTGAACGCACAAGTGGTAACGATTGGTTCTATTTTCTGGCTTGCATTTTCTACAGACGCAATTCGCACAGCAGAACAGATTGATCCAAACAGCATGCAGCTGTTTCGTTCAATGTATCATCCGCTGCTAGAAAATGGCGTTTACCTCGGTCCGTCCGGATATGAAGTTGGTTTCGTTTCATCCGTACATACTTCCGAAGAAATCGAAAAAACAATTACCGTGCTGAAATCGGTTCTCTCCGCTTAGTAGTGAGAGTACCAATTTGATTTCATTAATTGCCGATCAGCGCCAAGAAGAACGGTAGCAGAATAATTAAGCCGTCTATTCCGAAAGAAAAATAGTACTCGTGTCTTTTTGAATTGCAGCGCGACAAGATTCCTATTGCCAAAATTGACCAGAGAACATAACTACGCCACGCTCCGTTCGGAAAATTGTTGTGTACAATGTTCGACTCGAAACGCCAAAAAACAATTGCAGAAATCAATAGAAGCAGAGTAGCCAAACGCACTGCTGACTTTTCTCCAATTCGCATAGGCAATGACCTCAAAACACCTTTGTCAAATTCAATATCTCGTACATCAAACGGAATAGTAAGCGCGAAGATCATTAGAAATGTAACGAGGCTCCATTTCCACACATAACTGAATTCGCTAGAAAAAACCTGAACGAGCGATGGCTTGAATTTATCAGCTACGGGAATCCAGATGCACACCAACATCCATGTTATGGCAATCATTAAAATCTTAGCGCCACCAATGTCGCGAACCCTTCTCCGCTTTCCCCTTAGTATAGGTGCTGAATAGAATAAACTCAAGAATCCGGTTAGTAGCACCACGAACCACGCTTGTTTGCTAAATGAAAAAATAGCAATTCCAGCTAGAACAATTCCAGCTACTGACAACGCAAGCAGAATGTTCTGATTGCGGATATTCCACTGGTGTGCTAGCCCCTTGTAGTGAATATTTTCCTTCTGCTTCACACCAATCCACCGCTGATAGGAATACAAGAACAATGTTCCCCCGAATACTACAAACAACCATTCTGGTCGCACATGAAAATCAAGAATTGTGCATGTACTAAAAACAAGCGCAACAGCACATAAGGATATGTGCACATTTCCGAATAAATAAAAGTGAAATAGGCTTGTCGCAACGCTGGGACTTCCCTTAATGCTGGGTTGCATAGATAATTGAGTTGGTTGCAAATCCTGCAGCGAAACCAATTGCACCAGAAAGTAAAGTGCGCATCACCCTTTTCTGACGAGCCACTTTTTCGTACCCCAACAAATAAGTATCATACTTGAGGTAGTCTGGATTAGAGACGGAACCTGGTCTTATCTTCACACGGAATCCAACAGAAACCGCGCTATAACCAAACGGAGGGATAAAACCGAAAATACTCCGGGTGTATCCTCCAGCAAAGCCAGCCACAAAACCGCCGATAATCCACCCACGACAGCGATAAGACTTACGAGCATCACGTTCACCCTGTAAATAATATCGAATTTCATTTGGTGTGTAATAATTACCAAACAATGTATCCTGAACATAAAACACCGACTCCTGTCCAGTCTTGTACTTCACAGAGAATACCAGCTCTTGTTCAATGAAATCTGCTTTGTAATCGCCGCCCGCTTTTGGGATAAGAATCTTCAATTTTTCATTCGATGTGTCCTTCACTATTCCGGCAACCGTTTTACCGCTCATTAAGTAAACGGTGTCTAACGCCACAGGAGCCTGGGCGAAAATCCTTCCACAAGTCAAAACAATGACGAAAGTCAACACAAAAAGGCGCATCCTATGGAGTATCATGCTCAAATATACACGTATGATCGCATGTCGCCAAAACCACAGGACTGAATTCTCATTATCTTTGCGCCCACACAAACAATATTCGGCCTTATGTATACTGACCACTTCTCAGAGCGCCATATCGGACCTTCATCAGCAGACACAAAAGACATGCTGAAGTTCATTGGCGTTTCTTCAGTTGATGAACTGATCGATCAAACAATTCCAGCTTCAATTCGTTTGAAACTACCATTGAGCATTGGGAGAGGTCTGGGAGAGTTCGAATATCATCAACACTTGAAGTCACTGGGTGCTAAGAATAAAGTTTTCCGCACCTTTATTGGTTTAGGATACAGCGGAACAATTACACCACCTGTTGTACAGCGCAACATACTTGAAAATCCAGGCTGGTATACTGCGTATACTCCTTACCAAGCTGAAATTTCTCAAGGTCGTTTGGAAGCTCTATTGAATTACCAAACGATGGTCATGGATCTTACGGCTATGCCACTGGCGAATGCGTCTCTATTAGATGAAGCAACGGCAGCTGCAGAAGCGATGACACTTTTGTTTTCGAATCGCAGTCGCGATGCAGTGAAACGCAATGCAAACAAGTTCTTTGTTTCTGAGTTGGCGTTCCCGCAAATAATCGATTTGCTAAAAACACGTTCTGCGCCATTGAATATTGAACTGATTATCGGCGATCACAAGACGTTCACATTTAATGATTCAATATTCGGAGCATTGCTTCAATATCCTGACATCAATGGAGAAGTTAATGATTATAAAAATTTCACTGACGCTGCGCATGCAGTAGGTGCTGGTGTAGCAGTTGCAACTGACTTGCTGGCGCTCACTTTGCTCACTCCTCCAGGAGAATGGGGGGCAGATGTGGTTTTCGGTAACTCGCAGCGGTTTGGTGTCCCAATGGGTTACGGCGGTCCTCATGCAGCATTTTTTACCGCAAAAGAAGATTTCAAACGCCTCATGCCAGGTCGTATTATTGGGGTTTCTGTTGACAGCAACGGCAAACGCGCTCTGCGTATGGCCCTTCAGACACGGGAGCAACATATTAAGCGCGATCGCGCGACCTCAAATATTTGTACTGCGCAAGCATTGCTAGCAATCATGGCAAGTATGTACGCAGTTTATCACGGTCCTACAGGAGTAAAAGCCATTGCATTGGAAGTTGCTGAAAATACCGGCAAACTTGCCAACGCACTTGTAGGCGGCGGATACAAACTGCTGAACAGTTCATTCTTCGATACTGTAACGATTCACGTAGATGATAATCAGTCTGCAACAATTCGCGCTGCTGCTGAAAAATCTATGGTGAATTTCCGTTATGGAAAGAACACCTTATCAGTGTCGTTGGATCAAACAGTGAGCCATGCTGATATGCAAACATTGTTAGACATTTTCGGCATTAAAGCTGCGAGTGTTTCTCATGGCGTTCCTGCGGCGCTTGCAAGAACATCTACTTTCCTTACACATCCAATTTTCAATACGCATCACTCTGAAACTGAAATGATGCGTTACATCAAGAAATTGGAGAATAAGGATCTTTCTTTGGTACATTCCATGATTTCATTGGGATCATGCACAATGAAATTGAATGCTGCAGCAGAATTGATGCCGATTACTTGGCCTGAGTTCGCAAGCATTCATCCATTTGTTCCAGCGGAGCAAGCAGTGGGTTATCATGAATTGATCAATACACTTGATAAAGACCTGAGTGAAATCACTGGTTTCGCTGCAATGTCCTTCCAACCAAACTCTGGTGCTCAAGGAGAATATGCAGGCTTGATGGTTATTCGCGCGTATCACATGAGTCGCGGCGATCACCACCGCACAGTTGCGTTAATCCCTTCATCTGCGCACGGAACAAACCCCGCGTCTGCAGCAATGGCAGGAATGGAAATCGTGGTAGTAAAATGTGATGAGAAAGGCAATATTGACATCAATGATCTTCGCTCAAAAGCGGAACAACACAAAGACAATCTTTCGTGTTTGATGGTGACATATCCTTCCACACATGGTGTGTACGAAGAGGGTATCATGGAAATCACTTCGATCATTCACTCGCATGGTGGTCAGGTATACATGGATGGAGCCAACATGAACGCACAAGTTGGATTGACTAGTCCCGGAAATATTGGTGCAGATGTTTGTCACTTGAACTTGCACAAAACCTTCGCTATTCCGCATGGTGGCGGCGGTCCAGGAGTGGGTCCAATTGGAGTCGCGAAGCATCTTGTTCCATTCCTCCCTTCGCATCCCGTTGTGAAGACCGGTGGTGCACAAGGAATTGCTGCGGTGTCTGCCGCTCCGTTTGGAAGCGCATTGATCCTATTGATTTCTTACGGTTACATTAAGATGTTAGGTGGAGAAGGTTTAACTAACTCTACCAAGATGGCTATTGTAAACGCGAACTACATCAAGGAAAAGCTAAAAGGTCATTACGATACTTTGTACACCAATCACAACGGACGTGTTGCTCACGAAATGATTCTGCAATGCGAAGAGTTCAAGCGTACAGCGAAGGTTGAAGTTGCCGATATGGCAAAACGCTTAATGGATTATGGCTTCCATGCCCCAACGGTTGCATTCCCTGTGCATGATACATTGATGGTTGAACCTACAGAATCTGAACCAAAGAGTGAATTGGACCGTTTCTGTGATGCGATGATCAGCATTCGTAAAGAGATCGCAGAAATTGCAGAAGGGAAAGCAGATGTTGCGGACAACGTCCTGAAAAACGCACCGCACACGGCATCAGTAACCATCAGCGATTCATGGTCGCGCAGTTATTCGCGAGAGAAAGCTGCATTTCCATTGGAATGGGTACGTGAATCAAAATTCTGGCCAAGTGTAGGACGTGTCGACAACGCTTACGGAGATCGTAATCTGGTTTGCAGTTGCTTGCCAATAGACGCTTATATGAATCCAGCAACCGCTTAAAACGTTCGAATTTTAACATATTAGTCTTAAAATGTCCCGAAATCGAACATTATTTTTCGGGACATTTTATTATATTTGCCTCTCAAAACAGTGTCAAACCTTAATCAATATTTAATTTCAAATCAATGAAAAAACTTTACACTCTTGCAGTAATGTGTGCTGTAGCTGTAGCTGCTAACGCTCAGCGTCAGTCATTTGTAGGGCCTGTAGTTCTTGACATGAACAACGGTTCTAGCCAACAGACCTTGATGATGCCTCCTTTCGATACTTTGGGTGGACCATCTTGGGCTACAGGAACAGCAACTCCAGCTCTTTACAATGCTTCGGGCGGAGGATATGTTTGCGGAACTAACGGATACGGTGACATTCAAAAAGCACAGTATTTCCCAAATACAAACCCACTTTACGTAGTAGGTGCTTTGTATTGGTTCGGTGCTAAAGAATATGGTTCTGGAAATGCGAACTCAAAAATCCAGTTCCGTGTATACCAAACTAATGGTACAGGAACAAGCGCAAGCAGCACTGCGGCTCCTTGCCCTGGTACAGTAGTAGCAAGTCAGGACGTATTAGTTTCTGCACTTGACACTGGTCTGTCTTTGACAACTGGCGCTAGCGTTTGGATGTTGACTAACGCAGTTCCTTTCTCTGGCGATTTCGCTATCGGCTTTGACATGAGCGGTTTGGCTGCTGGTGACACTGTAGGTCTTGTTACATCAACTGACCTTGATGGTGGTGGAATGGATCTTGCTTGGGAAGAATGGTCAGACAACACTTGGCACTCTTTCCTTGAGGCAAACAACTGGGCACTTGATATGGACATGTTCATCCTTGCAATCGTTGACCAGAACGTTGGTGTGAACGAATACTACAATGGTATGACAATGTCTCAGAACTATCCTAACCCTGCTGTAGGTTCAACTGTAATCAACTACAACTTGGATGCTTCTTCTGATGCAGTTGTTTTAAACATCTATGATGTGAACGGTAACCTCGTGAATTCAGTGAACCAAGGGGCTCAGGCTCCAGGGGCTCACATGATCACTCTTGATGTTAACGATATGGCTGCAGGGCAGTACATCTTCTCGTTGAACTCAAACGGTAACAATCTTACGAAGACAATGACTATCGCGAAGTAATTTTCGAAGTCGATTCAAAAAAGCCCGTCCCACAGGACGGGCTTTTTTGTGCCCAATTTCTCCGCGGATACCAGATAGAAAAGAAATGGACTCCACATATTTAGTAGTCGGCAAAGCAAGTGATTTTGCTTATATTTGCTATTCGAAACTAAAACGGTATCAAATGAAAAAAATTTACTCAGTAATTGGGATGTCGTTGCTTGCACTCGGAATGAATGCACAACAGCTCCAAAGTACACCTGCAGGTGCCCGTGCACCACATAACACGCAGCGTAATGCGCCTCCTACTACACAAATGAGTCAGAGCTTCTACACAGATTACGACTTCATGGACGAAGCGTACGCAATAGATTCACTTGGTGGTCTTTACCAGCGTTACATCTGGGACATGAACATGAACTACGACCTCACACAAGGTGATACCTCTATCACGTATGCTGTTGTAGATTTCAGCGCGTTTTGGGATTCATACAATGTGAATGGACCTTCGTCTGTTCCTTCGAGCATGTTCAATACATACACAATTGACTCAGTTTTCATTCTTGGTGGACACTCTAACCACTCTGGAAACCCTGACACAATTGTGGTAAACATCCTATCACTAAATGCTGCTGGGTATCCTCAATCTACAATTCTTGATAGCGATACAATCATTGCAACTCAGTTCGGAACAGCTAACGACTTCTTGACTACAGCTGTAATTGGCGTTCCAGTTGGACACGTTGTAACTAGCGCAACTACTCGTTTCGCCGTACGCGTTGAATTCTACGGAGATCGTTTGCTTGACACTTTTGGTATCCTTGCAGGTTTCCAGGATCTTGGTCCAGGTAACTGTACTGCGAATGCAACTCTTCCAAACTTCGCATTACCTTCTCACCATGCACCAAACAGCTACCGTTTTGACATGCGCTTCAGCCCACAATATGGTATGTTGCCTAACTCAACAGGCGCTGACACTTACTATGAGTGCGACGGTGTAAACGGTGCTGGTCCTAACGACAGCGAAAACTTCCTTCAGAACTGGGGAGTTTGGACTAAAATCACTGTAGACGGTGTAGGTATCAATGAACAGGGAAATACAGGAATTGCTCTTGAGCAGAACGTTCCTAACCCTGCAAATGGTAACACAATGATCCGTTACAACATTGCTAATTCTGCAAACGTTGCATTGGAAGTATATGATGTAACTGGTAAACTGGTTGAGTCTGTAGATCAGGGTCAGCAAGTTGCAGGTCAGCATCAGATCGACCTTAACACTGCTTCTTACGCTCCAGGTGTATACTTCTACACTTTGAACGTTGATGGTGTTAAAGTAACACGCAAAATGATCATTGCTGAGTAATCAACTCTCACAATACAGAAAAGCCCTTTCGGAAACGGAAGGGCTTTTTTTATTGATGAATAATTTCTGATTATTCCTTTTCGAGTCGATCGCGAAACTGTTGCAGAAACTTAGTGGCGTAAACAAAATCGGAAAGCTCCTTGTTCTGCGCGCGAAGTATTTCGTGGCGAGTTCCTTCCCAAATCTTCACGCCCTTGTGCATGTAAGCAATACGATCTCCAATTTCGAGAACGGAATTCATATCATGCGTAATCACAACGGTGGTGATATCATATTCCACTGTAATTTCCTTGATCAATTCATCAATGAGAATAGATGTTTTCGGATCAAGTCCCGAATTCGGCTCATCACAAAAAAGATATTTCGGCTTCAACGCAATAGCACGCGCAATAGCCACTCGCTTTTTCATTCCACCAGAAATCTCTGCTGGAAAAAGTTTTGCTGCGTGAGGAAGATTTACGCGTTCCAAGCAAAACATCACACGATCTTTTTTCTCCGCTTCAGACATCGATGTGAACATCGACAATCCAAACTTCACATTCTCTTCCACAGACATTGAATCGAACAGGGCACCACCTTGGAATAGCATTCCAATTTGCTGTCGCACTACTTTCTGTTTCTGATAATCCATTTGGAGAAAGTCTTCACCATCGTACAACACCTGTCCCGATTCAGGAAGAATTAATCCTACCATACACTTAATGAGAACAGACTTACCTGTGCCACTTTCTCCAATGATCAGATTCGCTTTACCTTGTTCGAAGGTGAACGAAAAATCTTTGAGAATCTGTTTCTCTCCGAATGACTTGTTGATGTTCTTGACTTCGATCACGCCAGTAACAGTTGAGTGAGAATGAAATTAAACAACAACAATGCGATAATACTGTACACAACAGCTCGAGTGCTGGCTTGCCCTACTTCCAACGAACCGCCTTTCACGTAATATCCGTGATAAGCAGAAACAGAAGGGATGATAAAGCCGAAGAAAAGTGTTTTGGTTAATGAATAGAACACATTATATGGACGAAAATCGTATTGAATTCCATATACAAACTCATACGGAGTAACAACTCCTGCAGCCACACCAAGAACAAATCCACCCAAGTGACCGAGAAACATACTAATGACAACGATGAATGGGAAGATAAATACGGAAGCAACAATTTTAGGGAGAATCAAAAACGCTGCGGAATTAATTCCCATTACATCCAGAGCATCTATTTGTTCGCTCACACGCATGTTGCCGATTTCAGAAGCAATACTGGAACCTACTTTACCAGCGAGGATAAGGCTTACAATAGTCGGCGCAAATTCAAGAATGATTCCATCGCGTGCCGCCAAACCAACAGCATAGAGCGGAATCCAGGGACTTTCGAATCCGAAAGCCGATTGAATTGTAATTACCGCTCCCATGAAGATGGAAATGATAGCTACTACACCAAGTGAGCCGATACCGATAGCATTGATTTCAAAAAACACACGATCCCAAAACAACTTCGGTTTTTCAGGTCGACTGAAAACCTGTTTCATGAGCAGCCAATAGCGCCCAACGTGAAACATGAGATTTAGTGGATTCATAGAAGGGTCAAAATTACTGATAATTCGCTGTGGTTGGCGTAACAATCCTATCATGACTGCGTTATATAAACACAACCCCTTAATTGTTATATTTGAATATGAAGAAGCGCCTGTTTATCCGATTTCTGCCAATATTGCTGATTGGCGCCGTAACTACCACAACCTTAGACGGATGCTTCTTATTCCATGGAAAGAACCATTGCGGCGATTGTCCGGATTTCAAGAAGAACAACAAGCCTAAAAAACCGAAAAGAAGACACTGATTTCGGGGTAATTGCTTCTTTCATGCCCTCATTTTCCTGTTTATGAAAATAGGCGTTTGGTCAAAATACCTTGTTTTAGGTACTAATCATTTTTCCCTCACCGTTCCGCATCCGTTAACTTTGTGATTGTGAAAACAGACAATCTTGCGTCGTTGGTTCCCGGTGAAGTCGCTATCATTGAATCATTCTCTGATCCTGAGCTTTCCGTGAAATTGTTGGAAATGGGTTGCACTCCAGGAGAAATTGTGGAGTTGGAAAAAATTGCACCATTGGGCGATCCTATAGCGGTGCGCATTTCCGGATATGTGCTTAGTCTTCGTTTGTCTGAAGCAGAAACCGTAAAAATATTACGGGTAAAAAACGCAATCTGATCTGCCGATTGTGGAACCGAATTCACGAGAGCCTTTCATCATTCGAAAAGTTACGCTGGTTGGAAATCCCAACAGCGGAAAGTCGACCTTATTCAATGCACTCACCGGACTCAATCAACGCACCGGTAATTTTCCCGGAGTAACAGTTGACAAAAAGAGTGCAGTAATCCGCAAGAAGATCGGTAAAGAGAATGTAGAGTTTTTCTACACCGATTTACCCGGCACCTACTCGTTGTATCCGAAATCACTGGATGAAGAAGTTGCAACAAACGTACTTACCGACGGACAAAACAAAGATCATCCGGATACAGTGGTCATTGTTGCAGACGGCACAAGCTTGAAGCGTAGTTTGTTTCTCGCAGGTCAAATCATTGATTTGAATATTCCATGTGTTCTTGTATTGAACATGATGGATGAGATGGAGAAATCAGGAATCAAGATTGACATAAGTCGTCTGTCAAACCGCTTAGGAATTCCTGTATTACCAATTAGTGCGCGGAACAAAACAGGAATAGAAGAGCTGGAAGAAATCATTGCAGGAAAAGTAGATGAGCCCGCTTACCGATTTGTAGATCCGTCTTCCATTGCAGCAGAAGCAGTAAAACTTATCATGCAGGTTTCTACGCCTGAAACCAAAGAATATCAGGCGTTGTACAGAGCGCATCGCTTGTATGCCACAGATGAAACGTGGAGAGAGAAACTGGATGCGGTCGGATTCAGCACAACAGCAGCACAAGCAGAAGAAAGCTTACTGCGCTATGGAATAATTGCACAACACCTCGAAGCCTGCATTGGCAAAGGAACACCGCTCCCAACACTTTCCAAAAAGATTGACAAGTATCTCACCCATCGTGTTTGGGGTTACGTGATTTTTCTTGCGATCATGCTCGCCGTGTTTCAATCTATTTTCTTTTTGGCTACTTATCCAATGGGCTGGATTGAAAACGGATTTGCCTGGTTGCAGGAAGTATGTTTAGCCAATTTGCCAGCAGGACTTCTCACCGATCTTTTCATTAACGGTATTCTCGCAGGACTAAGCGGAGTAGTTGTTTTTGTTCCGCAGATCGCATTACTATTCTTCTTCATTGCCCTGCTTGAAGACTCCGGATACATGGCGCGGGTAAGTTTCATCATGGACAAGCTCATGCGCAAAATCGGTTTGCATGGGCGTTCCGTAATTCCTCTAATCAGTGGAATGGCGTGCGCAGTTCCCGCAATTATGGGAACACGTACCATTAGTAATTGGAAAGAGCGAATCATCACCATCATGGTAACCCCGTTGATGAGTTGCAGTGCACGCTTGCCCGTTTATACACTGCTCATTTCACTGGTCATTCCGGATAAAATTGTTGGCGGAATATTCTACCTGCAAGGACTTGTCCTGATGGGTCTGTATCTGCTTGGTTTCTTCATGGCCATTATTTCCGCTTGGGTATTGCACAAATTAGTGAAAGGCAAAGGCCGAAGTTGGTTCATCATGGAGTTGCCGGTTTACCGCATGCCGAAATGGTCGAACGTGTTCTATTTGATTTACGAAAAAGTAAAAGTGTTTTTGTTTGATGCAGGAAAAGTGATTCTCGCAGTATCAGTAGTGCTCTGGGTATTGGCTTCATTCGGACCGGGAGAAGAATTCAGGCGAACAGAGGAAGCAATAATTGTGGCACAAAATCAAATCAACATTATCGATTCGAAAGCAGAAGAATCAAACGAAGTGAATGGGAAAGACGATACTGAACGTAAGACAGCAGCTGAATCCATCAAACAACTACAATCTAAAAAACTGGAAATTTCTTACGCAGGTCAACTCGGAAAATTCATTGAACCGGTCATTTCTCCTTTAGGTTATGATTGGAAAATAGGGATCTCATTAATTACTTCGCTAGCTGCGCGGGAAGTATTTGTAGGCACTATGGCTACTATTTACGGGGCCGGAGATGATGAGAATATACAGCCTGTACGAGAACGAATGCTGAAAGAAAAAGATCCGGAAACCGGAATGCCGGTATACAACTTTGCAACGGGAATTTCGCTGATGATTTTTTATGCATTTGCATTGCAATGTGTGAGCACCATAGCTGTTGTGAAGCGCGAAACCAAGAGCTGGACCTGGCCAACCATTCAGTTTGTTTTCATGGGCGCATTGGCCTGGCTGGCAAGTTTTGCGACTTACCAGCTTCTTGCGTAGGTTATTGGTCAAATTGTAATTTTGTGTCGTGGAACAAGCGCATCGCAATCAATCTATTCTTGCGAAATACATTCCGGAACCGGCTGTTCCGCTGATTTCCGACTGGATTTTCCATTTCAATTTTAAGCTAAAAATCCGTAAGCCCCGTCTATCGCGATACGGAGATTATACCCAACCGAAATCGGGGCTTAATCATTTGATTACGATAAACCGCGACATGAACAAGTATGCATTTGTGCTTACGCTTGTACATGAAATTGCACACTTGCTTACGTTTGAGCGTCACGGTAACAGAGTGAAGCCGCACGGTGCAGAATGGAAAAATGCATTCAAAGAATTAATGCGCCCTGTAATGCGATTAGATATATTCCCTGAAGATGTAAGACTTGCGATCATCAGTTACATGCAAGATCCGGGAGCGAGCAGTTGTTCCGATGAAAATTTGTTGCGCATCCTCAAAAAATACGATCGTGATAACGGTCTCGTGCATTTGGAAACGTTACATCTACATGCGCACTTCGAATACGGAGGAAAAATATTTGTGAAAGGCGCCAAAATGCGCACACGATACCAATGTAAACTACGCGATTCTCATCATGTCTATTTGTTTTCCGGGTTGGCCGATGTAAAACGTGTAGACTGACAACTAATCTTCATACGTGCGGATATAATATTTATCCGGCTTCGCACGATAATTCCGAGAGCCGCACAATGCTATTCCAAGGCGAAATGTAAAATATTTTCCACCTTTAGTTACTCCGTAATTAGCTGCAAATTGCACAGCCACGGATTTCACCGGTGTATAATACAACTTCACTCCTCCTTCCATACCAACAAATCCTGCAGTACCTCGCGAGTCATACCAAGCACCACCTGCAGCATGACATGCAAATTTTTCCTTGCGGAGAAACTCATAGGAAAACGCAGACCTTACCCGAACAGAAGTTACATTGTTCAACCGCGATATTGTCGTAGCATAATATTCAGGAGGAGCGGTATTGGGAACAACATGCCACACATTGTAGTGTCGCCAATCTTTAGTAATGACCATATCAGAACCCAATTCACATTCCCATTTTCGAAAGAATGGAAAAGCAATCATCAGACCTGCACTTCGGGAGTTATAGAATTTGTAAAACGCATCTTTTGCAGTGGAGGCTTGTCCAACGGGAAATCCACTTCCGATTTCAGCACTTTTCAAGAAGTCGGTGTATGCGACCGAAAAAACCAGATAATACGGGCGTTTGATAAACGTAGTATCCCCATTACCCGGCACAGCCTTCAGAGATAAATACACAATTGCAAAAAGCATGGTGAATTGACAGCGCACTGAAGGTCAGTTTTAGAAAAGACGATCCCGGAAACAGAAAGTGGTCTGGTGAAAATAGTGTGTTGAAGTGAAAATATTTTCGCGCCGGGGATAAAGTCGCAAGGTCGCCAAAATCGAGGAAAACAGTGGTACAAAAAACAGGTAATCGGGAGGTGATTTTCGTACCTTTGCGCGGCCCATAGCCTACACTACTAACTGTATGAGTAACACCACCGCTGCCCCCTCAAATGCGAACCTCAAAGTAAGCCACATGGCAGAAACTTTGATCGGTTCGGAGATTATTAAACTTGCAGGAGAAATCAACGAGAAAATTAAGAATGGAGAGAAAGTCTTCAATCTGACCATCGGCGATTTCAACCCGAAGATATTCTCGATTCCTGCAGAGCTAAAACGCGAAATCGTAACGGCCTACGAACAGGACGAAACAAATTACCCTGCTGCAGACGGTGTAGCTGAATTACGCAAAGCAGTAAGTAATCTGATCGAACTACGTCAGGGATTGAAATATGCTCCCGATGAAGTTCTTATTGCGGGCGGCGCACGTCCTGTTATCTATGCGATTTTCAGAACCGTTCTTGATCCGGGAGATAAAGTGTTATTCCCTGTTCCTTCTTGGAATAACAACCACTATACGCACATGAATTCCGGCGACTACAACAATCAAATTTGCGTAGAAACCAAACCGGAAAATAATTTTATGCCGGAAGCAAATGAGCTAGCGCCTCACTTGAGCAAAGTTGCTTTGGTGTCGTTGTGCTCTCCTTTGAATCCTACAGGAACAACGTTTACAAAAGAGACGCTCACGGAAATCTGTGATCTCATTCTTGCAGAGAATAAGAGACGCGGTCCGAATGAAAAGCCGTTGTATCTCTTGTATGATCAGATTTACTGGGCATTGACATTCGGAGATGTAAAACACCACGATCCTGTAAGTTTGCGTCCAGAGATGCGTCCGTATACAATATTCGTTGACGGTATTTCAAAATCTCTTGCTGCAACAGGCGTGCGTGTGGGTTGGGCATTAGGACCAAAACCCGTGATTGATAAAATGAAATCGTTGCTCTCTCACGTCGGCGCTTGGGCTCCGAAAGCAGAACAGGTTGCAAGTGCTCGTTATCTATCAAACCTTGAGCAGTACGACCGTTTTCTTGGAGAAATAAAAGGCAAAGTGAACGATCGTCTTGTTGCTTTTCACAAAGGATTTCAGATGCTGAAGTCGAAAGGCTATCGCGTGGATTCCATTGCTCCGCAAGCTGCGATTTACCTCACCATTCAAATGGCTTTGCACGGTCAGAAAACCGCAGAAGGCAATATTCTCAGTACTACCAAAGATGTAACGAGCTACATTTTGAATGAAGCAAAAGTTGCAGTAGTGCCATTCAATGCATTCGGCGCATCATCAGATTCCAGCTGGTACCGACTTTCCGTTGGTACATGCAAGTTGGAAGATGTTGAAGCCATTATTCAAAGCCTTGAAAAGGCGCTTTCAAAACTTTCCTGAAAAGGAATCTGACAATGAAAAATCGCTATTGTGTAATAATGGCCGGTGGTGTCGGAACAAGGTTCTGGCCAATGAGCCGCACCGCACATCCAAAACAATTTATTGATGTTTTAGGAATCGGTCGCACCTTGCTTCAGTCCACCTATGATCGTGCATTGAAGTTTTGTTCTCCATCCAACATTTTTGTGGTAACGAATGAAAGTTACCGCACATTGGTACATGAACAGTTGCCTAACTTGCCACTCGAGAATATTCTGTGTGAACCCGCGCGTAAAAACACAGCTCCTTGCGTAGCATTTGCTGCATGGAAAATTCACAGCATGAATCCGGATGCGGTAATGGTTGTTGCTCCATCCGATCATCTCATCATGAAAGAAGATACGTTCACGAAGGCCATTCTTTCGTGCATGAAAAAAGCGAGTGCGAATGATTGTCTCATTACACTTGGATTGAAACCAACACGACCTGACACTGGTTACGGATATATTCAGTTTGTAGAATCTGAAGAAGATGAGAAGGATCGTCGGATTAAGCGCGTAAAAACATTCACAGAAAAGCCAGATCACGAAATGGCAGAGTTCTTTATGCGTAGTGGTGATTTCCTTTGGAATGCAGGGATTTTCATCTGGAGTGCGAAGAGCATTATCAATGCTTTTCACGAGCACATTCCGGAAATGGCACAGATTTTCAATGAAGGTGACGGAAAGTGGAATACTTCAGAGGAAGAGGATTTTTTGCGTGATGCATATGGTCGTTGCAAAAACATTTCCATTGACTATGCTGTAATGGAAAAAGCGAAGAATGTTTACGTTCGATCATCCATTATCGGCTGGTCGGATTTAGGAACGTGGGGCTCCTTGTATACACATATCAAGCGCGACGAACACGACAATGCGGTAGTTGGGAAGCATGTGATGATGTATAAATCGAGTGGTTGCATTGTGCATGTCCCGAAAGACAAACTAGTGGTGATTGAAGGACTCGAAGATTATATTGTTGTAGAATCTGAAGGCATTTTATTGATCTGCAAAAAGCAGGACGAACAACAAATCAGAACATTTGTAAACGACGTTAAAGTAGCAAAGGGAGATAAATTCGTATGATGCGTATTCTAGTTGCAACCGCCATTGTGTTGTCTTTGAGCGCCTGCTCTGAACGTCCTGCAGAAAAAATTAGTCCAATTGGTATTTGGCAGAACCCAATCCAATGGGACAATAATCTGATCACGTTGCAAGTGCTTCCTGATTCTACAATGCTTTTCAAAGTGGAAAAAAGTTTTTGTCCAGGAATAAAATTCTTTGTTTCACAAGGGAAATGGCACGTTGAGCAAGATAGTTTTCTGGTGATGGAGCCATTCAAAGACGGACGCGTTTTAGATGTGAAGTCCTCTTTCCCGGAGTTGGCTCAACTGGATAAAGATTCAGCCAACATACTTCCAATTGAAGTTTCCGCTCGACTTTTGTTCAACAAAGATCACGTGTATGATGTTCAACCTGATGGCAAACGCTCTAGTGAACGCCTTTACAATAAGATCAAGGAATTAAAAGCAGAAGCGGTTAAATAGGTTTTACCGGTGCTTTTCCTTTCACATATCCGCGATACGCACCGGATAAATATCCATCCAGGCGCACTCCAATCAGTGAACGTTTCTGGTTGACATCTATAAAGAATGTAGGACCTATTCCCACAGCATATTGCAATTTCATAGTATACTGAAACTCCGCGTACAAGCCGAGTCTATCCCAACGATACGGATCATAGTGGCCCGCATAACGAAAATCGTATCCCAATGTATAAGCAACACAAACCATAGCGGCCATATTTCTTTTTTCATTCTCTCTGCGAAAAGGAACAAATCCGACATGTCCGCCGTAGTTGTTCCACACACCGAATTCATCTCCCGACATGATTCCGCCAAGATTAAAGTAATACTTGTTGATGCGGAATTGATAGTTCATTCCCAAAGCGAATTGCGTTCTGGGATTTTCTGAATGATATGTTCCTCCGGCTCCAAAAGTGACCCAGTTATTATAAACTCGGTAACGTTTATTGCCAATAACGATTTCGCGTTTGAAGTTCTCCTTTACAACAAACTTGCTCGTATCCTGAGCAATTCCGATCAAAGGCAGCAGCAATGCAAAGCAGAGAATAGCTTTGGCAAAAAGAATGTTTATGCGTTGGTGCTTTAACTTCATGCTTGTGTAAAGATACAAATGCCTAACTAAATGACGCGCGCGACAAACCTCCATCTGTGTTGCGGTAAGCGCCACCTGCAAAAAAGAATCCCGCGCTATGCGTTGTTCAGTGAACAGCACGTGCGCGGGATTCATATGTATTAATTAAGTGAACCCACCATATCTTCTGGTCGAACCCACTGATCAAATTGCTCAGCAGTAACATGCCCTAGCTCAACAGCAGCTTCCTTCAGTGTTTTGTTCTCTTTGTGCGCTTTCTTCGCGATCTCTGCAGCTTTGTAATAACCGATGTGTGTGTTCAGTGAAGTAACAAGCATCAATGAATTCTGCATGTGCTTCTGAATAACAGGAAGGTTCGGTTGAATACCGGCAGCGCATTTGTCGTTGAATGAAACACAAGCATCTCCCAAGAGACGCGCGCTTTGCAGAACGTTATAAGCAATCAATGGTTTGAATACATTTAATTCGAAGTGACCGTTTGATCCACCGATGGATACAGCAACGTCGTTACCCATTACTTGCGCGCAAACCATTGTTAATGCTTCAGGCTGCGTAGGGTTTACTTTTCCAGGCATGATGGATGATCCCGGTTCGTTATCAGGAATCACGATTTCTCCGATACCCGAACGCGGTCCTGAGCTGAGCATACGGATATCATTACCGATTTTCATCAGCGATACTGCAGCACGTTTCAAAGCACCGGATAGTTCGACCATAGCATCGTGAGCAGCAAGTGCTTCAAATTTATTCGGAGCAGTTACAAAAGGCAATCCTGTGAACTCTGCAATTTTCTTTGCTACCAGCACATCATAACCTTTCGGAGTGTTCAATCCCGTTCCTACTGCAGTTCCGCCAAGGGCAAGCTCCTTCACCATTTCCAGCGCGCTCTTGATGGCACGAATGCTGTTGGTGATCTGATACACATATCCAGAAAATTCCTGTCCGAGAGTGAGCGGTGTTGCATCCATGAAATGCGTACGTCCGGTTTTCACTACATTGTTCCAGCTCTTCGCTTTCTTCTCCAATGTATCGCGGAGTTTTTCCATGCCCGGAATCGTATTCTCCACGACCAATTTATATGCAGCGATGTGCATGGCGGTCGGGTATGTATCATTCGAAGATTGTGACTTGTTTACATCATCGTTCGGATTTAGTACCTTCTTTTCATCAGTCAGTTGTCCGCCTGAAATGACATGCGCACGATATGCAATAACTTCATTTGCATTCATGTTGCTTTGTGTTCCAGAGCCGGTCTGCCAGATTACCAAAGGAAACTGATCATCGAGTTTGCCCGCAAGAATTTCTTCGCATACTTGTGAAATCATATCGCGCTTTCCAGCATCCAACACTCCCAAGTCGTGATTGGCATGCGCAGCTGCTTTTTTCAAATACGCGAAAGCATAAATAATTTCCTTCGGCATACTTCCTTCCGGACCGATCTTGAAATTATTACGTGAACGTTCTGTTTGTGCACCCCAGTATTTGTCGGCAGGTACTTGTACCTCACCCATGGTGTCTTTTTCGATACGATAGTTCATTGGTAAAATGATTAGTGTATTACTAGTGTTAAAATGAAAGTATTAAAGAATCTCGTTCAGCTCAGCCCCAGATCTTCCCAAAACGGCCTTCTTCCCTTTGATGAGAATTGGGCGCTGAATTAGAATAGGATATTTTGTCATTGCTTTGATCCACTTCTCTTCAGTCATGGTTTTGCCAGCAAACTTTTCCCTGTAGAGCGGCTCTTTTTTACGCACCAATGCTTCAGCAGGAATCCCAAGTTTGTTCAGAACGGCCGTCAACTGCGCTTCATCAGGAACAGTTTCTAGATAGAGCATCACTTCAGGCTCAATCTCATTTTCCCTCAAGAAGCGCATCGCCTGAATGCTCTTGGAGCAGTTCGGCTTATGCCAGATGGTAATTTTATCTTTTTTCTTCA